>Ga0326727_10000323_pt1 | contig 201707 bp, 156 predicted proteins | sample MB2enrmetagenome_FD_207643 | JGI IMG/M metagenome (GOLD analysis project Ga0326727, IMG submission 207643) | Lab enriched peat soil microbial communities from McLean, Ithaca, NY, United States - MB29MY | ecosystem: Environmental > Terrestrial > Soil > Wetlands > Peat | place: USA: New York... | reverse complement strand
TCATGGGCGCTTTCACGTCCACGGATGTGAGACCTGGCTTAGGATGGTCCGGAGGCCACCTTTTCCCCTCGGAGAGCGCACTACTCTCAACACCCAGACACCGTTGAGCCCAACACTTCACCTTCGGGCGACCCGCGCCGCCTACGCCAAGCTCAAAGCTCTTGCGGACGCCAACGGGGAACGGGTTTGATGGGGTTGTCCGAGAAAGGCCAACTCAACCCCGCATCCTCTTGGCGGCCATCTGAATCGGGGCACCCCCCAGGACAGCTCCACACCAACCGCAGTAGACGATGGAGACCCCACCCCACCTGCTCAAGGGCGTGTGATCCCAAAGAATGTCGGTCTGCGGATCCAACGGGTGTTTGCACCATGGACAGGACGGCGCAGGCGAGTCATTCACGGCCATGGGTAGCAGGAGGGACGGTAACAGACAAATAGCTACCCTCGCCGTCGGCGAGACAAGACACGGCTTGAGAAATGGCCCGATTCTACCGTGTTCTCGTCAAGCGTGGAGCGTGGGCGGTCCCGGGCCCGGGGACTCCGTAAGCGTTCCGTACGACCCCGGTCGGGGCGCGTGGAGCGTCACGCTCGAGCTCGACGACGCCGAGGACCCGGCCCGATCGAAGCGCGTCCTGCGCATCGCGCGCCTTCACCTCGTCACCTACGCCGAGGCCTGGGCGGTCGCGGAGCAGCTCCGCATGAGGCCCGTAGTTGCTAGCCGCCGGGAGGAAGGAGGGTCAGGGACGCCTCTCCGTGACTGCTGGCCGGTCGGGGCCCTTCCCGCTCCCTTGCGGAAACCAACCTTCGGCCGGGCCCGAGGTAGGCATGGTACGCTCGAGTAGGGGGGCGCGCGAACCGTGGGTGTAATGCCGATTGTGCATGCGCCCGCCAGCGTCTGCGGGCCGAAAAGCAGGGTCCGCGGCACTGCCCGGCGAGGCAGAGACAGACTGGACAGAGGTTACGTGGAACCGCTAGCGGTCGCCGGGTCGCACCTCGAACCCCGCCTGCTCGAAGTCTGAGTCGAAAGCGAACGCTGTAGTGATCCCAAGCTCCCGCATGATCACGAAGCTCGTGCAGTCTGTGAAGCTCCACGACCTCGTCCCCTGAGACAGGAAGGCGGCCTTGGCCGACTGAAACTGGTCCTGGCCGACCCAAATCACCTGGACACTCCGGCTCGCTTCCAAACTCTCGAGGAAGCGGCGCGCCCCGTCCAATCCCGTCCGCTTGCGCATCAATGTCAGCGTCTCGTCGAGGATGTAGTCCGTGGTGATGAGGCGGCCGATCCTTCCGGTGACAAGTTCCTTCTGAACCCCTAGGGCCCGTGCGTGGTTGCCGTCTCTCACATCCGAGACGGCTAGCCACGCACTCGTGTCCACGAAGATCATCGGTCCGTCGGGTAGAGGAGCTCGTCGTGGTCACGCGACGCCCAGTGAGTCTTCCCCTTGGCCTTCTGCAGGGGGAAGATGTGAAAGATCGGGTCCTCGGCGTCCACGGTGTCGGGGAGAAGATGCGCCCGGAGGGCTTCGCGGATGACGGTCTTGAGGGGCTTCCTCTCGGCGTGCGCACGCCGACGGAGGAGATCGTACTCGCCTTGAGGGACCTCGGTCTGGACGAGGGGCATGACCTATGGATTATGAATAGGGGTGTATAAACCATCCCCTGCGGCTCCCTCCGCGCCCATCCCTCGAGTCGATAGGCCCTGGGGGGGCAGGCCAGCTAACCCGGGGGCAACGCCGAACCGAGACGCCTGATCCTGTGGCTCACGCCCTGTAGACAGTGGCCCCCCTGACCGCCCCACCCCGGTCCCGAGTCGCCCGCCACATCGTCGGCCTATGCAGCTGGACCCGTACTGGAAGCTCGTGGCCCGATCCACGCCCTAGGGTTGATGGAGCGATCCCTCCCCGCCATCCGCTCTCCTTCGAGCCGGCTAGAGAAGTCCGCGACGCTGCGACCTCGCCGACCCTCCGGGTCAGCCTGACCCACCCGAACGAGTGAGGGCAGCCTGAAATCGGGGCGATCCCGCCCGGAACGACCTGCGCGTTGGCCCCTAGGCGGTCGCTTGTTTCCAGACGGACGGTTATGTACGGCCCGATGCACCTCACCTGATGCGAGATCGCAGCGGATCCGGCACCCGCGGTACGCGACCTTCCGGTTGTCGGCAGCGACGGTCCTGCCCCGTCTTCCAAGGCCGAGGTGCGCCGTTCGAGATGGGCAGAGGCGCTGTGGTCCGACGAACTTGTTGAAGGGGCGAGGCCGAGTGAGGCTTGGCAAGGGGCCTTGAAACTGTCCGAATCGCGGGCACGCCCGAACCGCGGTCAAGCTGAACTCTCGTCTGCGGGCGAGGGGCATCTCTGACCATGACCGCCCCGGAGCAGGAGCCCGGCTTCCGTCTGACTGATTCGGCAGCGATTGGGGACGGCCCGGGGCCTGGAAGTCCCTTCGGTCCAGTGGCCATTCTGCCTGTCGAAGATTCGTCACTAGCTCGTCGCGAGGGACCGCGCCGTCTCGGGCGCTTGATCGCGGGGGCAAAGAGTGGGACCCCGAGCAGTAACGGAACTGCTCCGACCCCAGGGACCTGTCCGCTCTTCGACTTGAACGTCACCGTCACCGAAGCCGGTCCGCCGACGACCTGCGCCTTCGCCGGACTCGCGGTTACCGTGTAGCCCGCGACAGCCCCGATCTTGTAAGCGTACGACCCGTTCCCGAGATCGAAGACGACCGTCGTGGTGGTCGAACATCGGGTGGTGGACCCGATCTTCACGCACCAGTTCGTCCCGCTCATCAGGCCACTCTCCGTGAACGTCACGGCATACGAGTTGATCGCGACCGACGTGCTCGCGCCGTACACCACGACCCGGCCCGACGTCGGGCTGACGGAGGAGCCCGCCGCGACTCCGATCACGTACGCATAGGTCCCGTTCCCCTCGGCGAAGACGATCGACGTGCCCGTCGAGCACTCCGTTGTCTTCCCGAGCTTCACGCACCAGCGCGTCCCGCTCAGCAGTCCGGTCTCCGTGAACGTCACGGTGTAGGCGGTCAGACCCACCGGCACGGCCGCCCCGTTCACCACCACCGTCCCGGACACCGGAGTCACCGAGTAGCCCGACCCCACCGTGACCTTGTACGCATACGTCCCGTTCTTCAGGTCGAACAGGACCGACAAGCCGGTCGTACACTCCGCGCTCTTCCCGACCGTCACGCACCAGCGTGTCCCGCTCACCAGCCCGCTCTCCGTGAACGTCACCGCGTACGGATACGCGAATGCCAGCGCCACCGTCCAGCTCTTCGTCACCGTCAGCGTCCCCGACAGCGGAATCACCGTCTTCCCTACCTTCGCTGTGATCTCCTGTCCCGCCAGCGGAGACACAACCGCGTAGGTGTAGCTGCCCGGCGTTAGATTCAGATAGTTCACGCTGGCCTTCGTTGAGCACTGCTGGTAGTCGTCAACCGCAACGCACCACGTTTGGCTCGTCGGCAGCCCGGCCTCGCCGATCGCCAGCGTGTACGTCGCCCCCTTCTTGAACACCGGCGACTGCGTCGTGACTCCCGAAACCGTCACCGATTGGGTGCCACCATACGCGAGCACTCCGCCGCCTGTCATCCGGTAACCCGAAGGTCCGGTGATCAGCGCTGCGTACGTTCCGTTCGGCTCCATGAACTCAATTGTCGAGGTAGTGGAGTGTTCCACCGTCCCGTTGAGCACCACCGTCCAGCCGTACTTCGCCAGCGTCGTCGTCGGGAGCCCGCTCTCCGTGAACGTCACCCAATACAGGGTAGGAGGGGCATACTCCACCGTCAACGTGAACGTCGTAGTCGCCGTGTTCCCGCTGGTGTCGCCGACAATCAGCGTCACCGTGTAGACGCCCGCCACCGTCGGCGTGCAGCTGAACGACAACCCGCCCACCGGTGGACCACCAAAACCAGGCCCCCCCCCACACCCGCCCGGCAATCCGCTCCACACGTAGTACGTGTAAGTCCCCGACCCACCGGTCGCGCCCGTCGTCGAGATCGTCATCGGCCTCCCGACATCTGCCGGGTTCGGGCTCGCCGACACCGTCCCAGCGCCCAGCGGAGGGTTGACAAACAGCACGAACGTCCCCAGAGAGAACTCCCCGAACCCTACCCAGCCGCCGTTCGAGTCCGTCACCGTCAGCCACAGCGGGTAGTCCCTTACAGGCCCCGCCGCCGGCGTGCAACTGAACGAGGACCCGCTCCCCACGCACCCGCTCGGTAGTCCACCCCACACGTAGCTCGTATACGTCCCAGACCCGCCCGACACGTCCGCCGAGATCGTCGTGCTCTGGCCTTCGTCCACCGGGTTCACCGTCGCTGACACCGATAGCGTCAGCGCACGGTCGACCGTCAGCGTGAACGTCCCCGTCACGACGTTGCCGTTCCCGTCCGTTACGGTCAGCATCACCGTGTACGGCGAGCCCGACGAGTCACCGTCCGCCGGCGTGCAGCTGAACGACGACACGTTGCCCGGCGACCCGCAGCCCGACGGCAGCCCCGACCACGCATACGTATACGGACCCAAACCGCCCGCCGCGCCGGTCGTCGAGATCGTCGTCGCCTGGCCCTCGTCCACAGGGTTTGCCGTAGCCGAGACCGTCCCCGCGCCCAGCTCCGAGAACGCCACCGTTATCGAGAGGGCCGCTCCGTTCACCGTGAACGATCCTCCGGGTGACGTGTACTCCTTGCCCACCGTCGCCACCGTGTAGCCATAAGTCCCATTCAGCTCGCTGAAGCTGACCGTACCCGTCGTCGAGTTGTAAGACCCGCCACCCGTCACGTTCACGAACCAACTCGTTCCTCGGGGCAAGCCGCTCTCCGTGAACGCCACCGGATACGAGGCGACCCCGCCCGAAGAGACGAGCGAGGCGCTCCCCGAATACGAGTTAGTTGCCACTACATGGGGATCCCCCTCGTAGGCGACGGAATCTGGTCCGTCGCCTACATTGACCGATCCCACCACGGCCTGGGAGGAACCGTTGACGACGGTTAGGTTGTTCGATTCGAGGTTCGCCACGTAGACGAATCCGTTGCCAGGGTCGAATCCTGCAGCATCCGGCGCGAGTCCTGCGATAAGAGAGGTTACTACAGAATTCGAACGACCGTCCACGACGGTCACATTGCCCGATCCGAAATTCGCAGTGTAAAGGTAGCCATTCTCACTATCGTAGGCCACGCCGAACGGGTCGAAACCTATAGGAACGGTCGCGACCTGGGAGTTCGTAGAACCACTGATCGCCACGAGGAACGATTGGCTACCGACCGTGGATGTAACGTAGACGTTCCCGTTCCCGCTGTCGTAAGCCATCGCCATAGGACTCGAATCCGCTATCGTGCCGACAACCGCGAGAGAGGTAGCGTTCACGACCGTGACGGTGTTCGACCGGATGTCGCCCACGTAGACACAACCGTTGGCTCCATCGTAGACGGTCGACCAGGGAAAGCCCCCCACTGTCACCGACGCCACGGCCGAGTCCGTGGCCCCACTCACGACCGTCAGATTCCCGGAGATGCCATTCGCCACGAAGAGATCCCCGTTCTGTCCATCGTAGGCCACAGCATCGGGTCCGGAACCCACGGAAATGGACCCTACGACGGAGCTAGTGATGCCATCAACAACCGTAAGATTGTTCGATCCAATATTGGCTATGTAGATGCGCCCGTTATCGCCATCGTAGGTAACGGCCGACGGGTCGATGCCTACCGACACGGAGGTAACGATCGTGCCGGACGGACCCGCGAGAATCGTGGTATTGTCTGAATAGAAGTTAATCACGTACACCTGATCCGTCGCGGAGTCGAAGGCGACCCCGTCTGGGCCCTCTCCGACACCGACGGTGCCCGTCACCGTGTTCGAGGTGACATTCACGATACTAGCGGTGTTGTTGATCTGGTCGGCGACGTAAAGATAGCCATCCGCGCTATCGAAGTCGAGACTGTCGGGATAGATACCCACCTGGATAGAGGCGACGGTCGATTGGTTCGCTCCGTCGATGACGGTCACATTGCTAGAGGCTCCGAATCCGTAGTATCCGACGTAGACCATCCCGTTCAGGGCGTCCACAACCACGGCATAGGGCCCCTGACCTACTGCTACAGAAGTAACGACCACGTTGGTTGTCGCGTTGATGACCGAAACGTTGTTGGAGCATTGGTTTGCCACGTAGACGAATCCGTTGAGAGGGTCGTAGGCCACTGACTGCGGGCCTGAACCCGGGCAGCTGCCGACGCTCACCGAGGTCACAGAGTCGTACGTTGAGGCATTGACAACGGCCACACTGTCCGACCCTGCGTCGGCAAAGTAGAGGTCGCCGTTGCTGGTATCGTATGCCCCGGCCCAAGGGTACGAGCCGGGGGTGATGGAGCCCACGACCTGATTCGAGGAGCCGTTGATAATCGATACGTTGCCAGAAAGACCGTTCTCCGCGTAGAGGTAACCGTTCGCGCGGTCGTACGTTACTGAAACCGGAACGGACCCCACCGGGATCGAAGCAATCTCGGCGTGAGTCGAGCCACTGATCACCGAAACATTGTTTGAGAGGGCGTCGGCAATGTAAAGGTTCCCGTTCCCACTATCATAGGTGATGTCGTTGAGGCCGGCGGCATTCAGGGGCAAGAAGTTGCCGTCCACTACGGTGCCATTGGACAGGACAATCGTCTTGGTGACCTGCCCCGCGGGTGAAGGGTCTGCAGAGGGTTGCAGCCTGGCTCCCGAAGCCACCGGGGAGCCAGGGTCCCCGATGGTTGTAACGCGCTTGAACTCCGACGCCCGAGAAGCGTCGGTCCAAAGCGCCTCAGCTGATGTCGTAGGTTGCCCGCGAATCCCGGGCGAACCCCCTCGGGTGCTCAACGGGTACCCGGTGGGATGTCCTGGAAAGTTAACTGGAGTCCCCATGGACGAGTTCAGTGGGGGGTTAGGCTCAGAAGTGCTAACGACGCTTGACCCCGACTCAACTCTAGTGAGGGCTTTCCCTGTGTAGGAGCTCGGGGCGAAAGAACCAACCAAGTTCAGCCCGCCCACCACCATCACGCTGACGATTGCAATCGCGAGCAGTCGCCGACCGCCGCTACCTCGACTGAGAGCCGACAAGATCGCCACCCTGGCCCCAGCGGAGGCCATCCGGCCGTATACGGGTGCCGCACCGGCAGGGACTGGCGAGCCTGGCCAAGATGATTCTCAGGCGGTCCAACTTCTGGTAGCAGGCGTACGACCCCACGTCCTTGTCATGAGAAGGAGGTCAGTGAGCGGAGCCACTCCTTTGCCAACGGACCGGTTCTCTACGTCACGATCGTAGGTCGAGCCGGACCTCCGAGAAGGTGCCGGATTTCGGACGATGTCCAAAGTTCCATGTAGGCTGAGGTACTCCCGAGCCTCATGGCTCTCGGGGCGTCCTTCAGTTCATCCGAGGAGAGCGGCAATCAAGACAGCATCACCCCACAGTTTGACTCCGGAGCCTTGCGACGTCGTCGGGGATCGTTCTCGACCGCCATCTCGATCATTGCCGTTATCGGCCTTCTCCTCATGGCCCCCTTGGCTGGCGTCTTCCCGTCCAGGCCGTCAACGTCCTCCTTGCTGGGGGGTGGCCGAAGCGGCGCCAACTCCGTCGGGGCCGAGCTGGGAGAGGCGCACCCAACGGATGCTTCCCTCACAGTGGCCCAAGGTGGCCCTAAGACACTGGTACCCGAAGACGACCCTGGCGGCCCTTCGGTGGTGGCGACGGTCCCGGTCGGCATGTACCCGGAGGGAGCGGCCGTCGACGCGGCGAAGGGCGAGGTCTTCGTGACGAACTACGAGTCGAACAACGTGAGCGTGATCAACGACACGAGCGACACGGTGGTGGCGACGGTCCCGGTCGGCTCCGCCCCGGTGGGGGCGACCTACGACACGGCGAAGGACGAGGTGCTCGTCACGAACACTGGCTCGAACAGCGTGAGCGTGATCAACGACACGACCGACACGGTGGTGGCGACGATCCAGGTCGGCTCCGCCCCGGATGGAGCGGCCTACGACGCGGCGAAGGGTGAGGTGTTCGTCACGAACTACTACTCGGACAACGTGAGCGTGGTCAACGACACGACCGACACCGTAGTGGCGACCGTCCCGGTCGGCGCCAATCCCTCCGGGGCGGCCTACGACGTGGCGAAGGGCGAGGTGTTCGTCACGAACTATGGCTTCTACAACGTGAGCGTGATCAACGATACGAACGACACGGTGGTGGCGACGGTCCCGGTCGGCTCCGCCCCGGTGGGGGCGGCCTACGACGCGGCGAAGGGCGAGGTGTTCGTGACGGACTACGGGGTGAACAGCGTGAGCGTGATCAACGACACGACCGACACGATGTTGGTGCTGGTCCCGGTCGGCTCCGCCCCGGTCGGGGCGGCCTACGACGCAGCGAACGGCATGGTGTTCGTCACGAACGAGGGCTCGAACAGCGTGAGTGTGATTTACGACACGAGCGACACGGTGGTGGCGACGATCCGGGTCGGCACCAGCCCGGTCGGGGCGGCCTACGACGCGGCGAAGGGCGAGGTGTTCGTCACGAACACCGGCTCGAAAGACGTGAGTGTGATTTCAGTGCCTCCCTCATGGCCTTCGGCATACGCGGTGAGATTTACGGAGAGTGGCCTGCCGGCCGGAACGATATGGTCCGTGGGATTGGGCAACTCGTGGATGGACTCGACGACGGAAACGATCATGTTCACGGTCCCGAACGGGACGTACACGTACATGGTCTGGCCGATTGCGGGCTACGCGATCGGGCCGAATTACGGCTGGGGCTCGGTGACGGTGAACGGGGCGGACCGGTCGGTGTCGGTGACGTTCACGCCGGCGTACCTGGTGACGTTCACGGAGAGTGGCCTCGCGAACGGAACGAATTGGTACGTGATGCTGAGCGGCAACGACTTTCAGTACTCCGTGAGCGAGGAATACTCCAACACGAACGCAATCCCCTTTCCGGAAACCAACGGGACCTACGAGTACGAGATTGGGTCGGTAATGGGCTACAATATGGCTCCAAGCTCCGGGTCGGTCACGGTGTACGGGGCGGACCAGTCGGTGTCGGTGACGTTCACGTCGGTGTGCACGGCGACATTCACGGAGAGCGGGATTCCGCCGAAGACGTTGGCGAAGGACGGCTGGACGGTGGTGCTGAACGGGAGCCGCGAGTGGAGCACGAGCACGACGATCAGCTTCACGGGGGTCGCGGGCGGGACGTATCCGGTGCTCGTGACGGGCCCGTCGGGCTATGTGGAGGACTCCGGTTCCCTCACGACCGTGACGGTGTCGGGGGAGTCCTCGACGTCGGTCGTCTTCGAGAAGGGGAATACGTACACACTAACGTTCAGCGAGAAGGGCCTAGCGAAGAGCCAGACGTGGTGCGTGTCGCTGGACAACGCGACCTCCTGCTCGAGGAGGACGAGCCAGAGCTTCGCGAACCTGACGGCGTCGTCGACCTACGGGCCGTACGGTTATGCGGTGCTGTCGCCGCTCTCGGGGCAGAAGATCTCGGCGGCTATCGGGAAGACGGCGGAGCCGGTCTATGGGGCGCTGGACCTCACGGCCAGCACCACCGTCGCCTACACGTTCGTCTATGACTACGCGGTGACGTTCACGGAGAGCGGCCTCGTGAGTGGAACCAAGTGGTGTCTCACGGTTGGAACGACTGCGACATGTTCGACCGGGTCGACGCTGGCGCTCTCCCTGGCGAACGGTACTTACCGCCTCGCGATTGCTGCTCCCCGAGGGTACGTTCACCTCGGTCAGACGATCAACCAAATCAAGATTGTTGGAGCGACAATCATCACGGTCAGGTTCGCCCACGGGCACCGGTCCCCAATCCTCTACTAGCACTTCCCCCTCAGCCACCGGGTTGCTGGACCTCTCCGGGAACGAGTGCTCCTACGTCCTCGGGGGGTCGCGGCAGCCGTCGTAGCCGCGGCTGCAGGGACCATCCTCATCCTGAGGTCGAAGGGCGGACCCCCCAGGGCCACCACCGAGCCGATTTCCGGGCGCGAGCGGCCCTCATCCAAGCCACCGTAAACAGCTCCGCCTGTCTACAGTGACGTCTGTCGGGTAATCGCCCACCAGGAGTGGGGGCCCCCCTTCTCGGGGTGTTCAGAAAGGGACGCGTTCTCTAAGTCCGGACTGACGGGCGGCCCCGATCTCACAGAAGGTGCGGGTTGTCGGCAGCGCAACGACAGGTCTGCACTCTCGAGCCAGAATCCCTTAATGAGCGGAGGAAATACCCTAACCGTGTTGCCTGCGGTCCCCCCTCAAAGGCCGTTCCTGGACTACTTCCCCCCACCAAAGGCGCTCGTGAACCATTGGTTGCATGGGCGGGCCCGGGTGACGCCCACCGTCCTAGCCATCTACTTGACGGGATCAGTTGCGCTCCTGGGGTTCGTCGGGGTAGGGGCAGGACAACCACGGTCCGGATCGGAGACGTTTACCTTTCCGAACGGGAGTGGGACTGTCATGGTCCAGTTCCTCCCCGCGCCGGAGTGGGGGTCCTACGCCCTGCACGCCTGGTTCCCCGGTGTCCCCTACGTAGATTGCCCCTTCTGTCCTCCCGGTGAATCAGGGATCTACTCCAATGTCTCGATCTGCACTAACGCGACGTGCACTTCTGCGGAACTGGTCGGTGGCTCGACCGGGCCGAATCTGTTCTCCCCGCTAACCGACGCCACACGGTTCCTTATCAACGTCTCGTCGGTTTACCAACCTCTGGCCATGGTCGTCTCAGCGGACTACTTTACCGCCGGTGATTTTCCCACTGGGGGACTGAACATCCAGCTACTCTCCGGTTTGCCTGCGGCAGGGGGCCTCGTGGGCTTTCTGGTCGCGGTGATGGCCTGGAGGCACGGCACCCGCCCCATGGGGTAGCCCCGTAGAGCCTAGGGTCCGCACCTAACTGCACCTGCTTCGTTACATTCCGAGAGGCGCCCACGGACCCCGCGGTCGGACAGAGCCGTCGGCCCCCCGGAAGACCCATGGGTTGGATAGCTACAGGTTCTCTACGCCACCTAGGAAGGTCGACCTAGACCTCAGATAGAGTGCCCGTTGAGAACCCCCAAGCGGGTGCGGACCGCGGACGGGGGGCTTAATCTGACGGAGTGGTTTTCGGGACGTGGCCTCGCTCCGGCGGCTCGCCGCCATCATGTTCACCGACACCGTCGGGTACACGGCGTCCGTCCAAACCGACGAGGCCCGAACCCTCGAGTCGCTCCGCCAGCAGGGGGATCTCCTCCGTCCGCTCTTGGTGGCTCACCACGGTCGAGAGATCAAGTCGACCGGTGACGGCTTCCTAGTCGAGTTCGACAGCGCCCTGAAGGCGACCCAGTGTGCGGTCGACATCCAGCGCCGGATCTACGAGCGGAATGCGGAGGGGGCCCTCGCTCCGATTCAGATCCGAATCGGAATTCACCTCGGGGACGTCGTGCAGAGTGGCCAGGACATCCTCGGAGACGCCGTGAACATCGCGGCCCGGATCGAGCCCGTCGCCGAGCCCGGGGGGATATGCGTCTCGGGCGCGGTCCGCGAGCAGGTCTGGAACAAGATTCCCGACAAGCTCGAGAAGCTACCCCCGACCGCGCTCAAGGGGTTGCATGTCCCGATGGACATCTACCGGGTCGTCCTACCCTGGAACGTTGCTGCGCCATCGTCCCCCCGCTCCGGGCCCACTCGCCTAGCGGTGTTGCCCTTCGCCAACATCAGCCCGGACCCGAAGGACGAGTATTTCGCGGACGGCCTCACCGAGGAGCTGATCACCGTGCTCTCTCAACTGAGGGAACTTCGAGTCATTGCTCGTACGTCGGTGACCCCGTACAAGTCCACCTCCAAAGGGGTCTCCCAGATCGGTGCGGAACTTGGGGTCGATGCGGTCTTAGAAGGAAGTGTTCGGAAGGCGGGTGATGAGCTCCGTATCACGGTGCAGCTCATCGACGTAGGAACCCAGGAGCATACCTGGGCGAACACCTACGACCGAAAGCTCGAGAAGGTATTCGCGGTTCAAGCCGAGATTGCGAGGCAGGTGGCTGACGCTCTGAAGGTCGGGTTGCGGGCGGCCGAGGAGGCCCGCCTCGAATCGCGACCGACGGTCCTGCCGGACTCCTACCTTGCCTACCTGAAGGGGCGCACCTTCATGCATCGTATTACCGAAGACTCCTTCGAGGCGGCGAAAGCGCAGTTCGAGCTGGCGATCTCCTTGGACCCCGAGAACGCCGCCGCCCACTCCGGCTTGGCCGATGTCACTCACATGCTGGGGAATTGGCACACGGACATTCCCCAATCGAGACTGGATGAGACGGGAAGACGGTTGGTGGCTCGTGCGATCGAGCTCGACCCGAAACTCGCGGAGGCCCACACGTCCCTAGCGACGTTCCTCTGGGACAGCTTCGATTACCTTGCGGCGGAAAAGGAGTTCAAACTGGCCCTATCGCTCAATCCGAGCTACTCGTTAGCGCACGCATGGTACGGCGCCCTCCTCGAAGATGAAGGTCGTGTCGATGAGGCTTTGATAGAATTCGGGTTGGCCGAGGGAGCCGATCCCCTCTCGCCGCGCAACCTCGTGCTCTTCGCCACATTGCTGGTCTGGCTCGGAAGGTTCGAAGAAGCGCTCGTCAAAATTCAGAAGGCCGGGGAATTGGTACACTTCGGGCTGGGTTACCACAACGAACTTTCCGAATACTACTTTGCGCGCTCCGACCTTCCGGCGTGCCTCAAGGAACTCGACCTGTGCGAGGAAATGGACCCACGCCCGGCCGGGAAGATGTTGTTCCGCGCCTGGTCCCATGCGCTGTCCGGGGAGAAGGAGCGGGCAAAAGCCCTCCTTCGGGAAATAGGAACTCTGGACCGGAGCGCTCAAATGGAGGGTGCCGTCGCTCGTTTATACGCCGAAATCGGCGATCTCGACGAGTGCTTTCGCCTGCTCGAAAGGAGGGTGAAGGATCGCCTCATCTACTTCCAGCCGTGGCGGCTGGATCCGCGGCGCGAGCATGTTCGAAGAGATCCGAGATTCCACGGCTTGTTGAAAGAGATGAACCTCGCGTAACACTCGCTAGGTCCGCCTCACCCGTCTTAGACAACCCACCCAATCTCTGCGCTCCCGGTCGGAAGAAGCCCGAAACGCGTCTATCAGAGACGTAGGACGATATCGACTTCGCTGAGCCTTCGGTCTGAGGCTGCGTCCATAGGAGTGGATTAAAGTAAACGGCCGTGCCTCGCGACGGACGATTCTCATGATTCACGCGGAGAAGTTAACGAAGCGGTTCGGCGACCTCACGGCCGTCGACGGAGTCTCACTAGACGTAGAAGAGGGAGAGGTCTTCGGCTTCCTCGGCCCGAACGGGGCCGGCAAGACCACCACCGTGCGAATGCTCGCGACCCTGATCTCAAAGACGAGTGGCCGGGGCGAGGTGGCCGGTTGTGAAATCGGCAAGGAGGCGGACGAGCTCAAGCTCCGCCAACGGATCGGAGTGCTTCCCGAAAACGTGGGGCTCTACGAGGGCACGAGCGCCTACCAGAACCTGGAGTACTTTGGGCAGCTCCACCGGCTGGACGCCGGCACGCTCCGGAACAACATCGAACGTCTGCTCCGGATGATGGACCTCTGGGAAAAGAAGGACGATCCCATATCGACCTTTTCGAAGGGGATGAAACAGAAGGTGGCGATCGCGCGCACTCTGGTGCACGACCCCATTCTGCTCTTTCTGGACGAACCCACAGCGAATCTTGACCCCGAGGCGGCCAAGATGGTCCGGGATGTCATCCTGGAACTCAAGAAGGAAAACCGGACGATCTTCCTGAACACCCACAATCTCGACGAGGCGCAACGGATCTGCGACCGTGTCGGTATCCTGCGCACCCGGCTCGTGACGATCGGCTCGGTCGAAGCACTTCGGTCCGGTTTCACGAGAAAGCGAACGGTCGTCCGACTTCAGCGGATCTCCGAGGAACTCGTCACCGCGGTAAAGGCTAGTCTCCACAAGGAGGTGGTGGTGCCGTCGGGCGATCAGTTGTTCGTCGACGTCGACGATCCCACTCGGGAAAACCCAGAAATCGCCGAAGCAGTGCTCGCCGCGGGCGGCAGGATCATCGAACTCTCCCAGGTCTCGCCCTCGCTCGAAGAGGTCTATCTGAAACTGGTCCACGAGGGGGAGGCTGCGTCATGAGGTTCTCCCAGGCTTGGATCATCGCACGGCATGACATAGGAATCTTCCGCCATCGGTGGGGAATCATGGGCCCGCTTATCGGCCTCCCTCTCGGTGTCGCTATCGGATTCCCACTGCTGGTCCGCTACATCGTCGCCACCAACGGCGGCTCGGATCTTGCCACGTATCTCCCCCAACTCATCAACGCCTTCAGTTTCTGGTTCGTAATCGGGGCGGGGACCCTCCCCACCGCGATCGCGGCCTACGGTATCGTGGGCGAGAAGGTGGAGAAGAGCCTCGAGCCCCTCCTGTCTACTCCGACGACCGATGGAGAGATTCTGCTTGGAAAGGCGCTCGCCGCCTTCATCCCCACCATACTGGCAATCTGGGCCGCCTCGCTGCTTTTCCAAGGACTGATCGACTGGGTGACCCGGGGCGCACTGGGTTACCTGTACTACCCGAACTGGGAGATGTTCGTCATCCTGTTCGTCCTGACCCCGCTGGTGTGCCTGTATGCGATCGAGTTCTGCGTGCTCGTCTCGTCCCGCGTGACGGATGCCCGGAGCGCCCAGCAGTACGGCGGTATCACCTTCGCTCCGTTGATATTGGTGTACGTCGCCGGCGAGATCGGGTTTTCCCTAGACACGGCCAATCTGTTGTACATCTCCGGCATCTTCGTCGCGCTTGTCCTCGCGTTGTTCCTGGTGAGCCGGCGGATCTTCCATCGCGAAGAGATCCTAACCCGTTGGAAGTGAGAACGAGCTAGTCTCCTTCCGAAGAGGACCCGTTTCGAACCCGCAAACGGGGGCGGACCCCGGACCGGGGGCTTAATCTGACGGAGCGGTTTTCGGAACGTGGCCTCGACCCTGCGACTCGCCACCATCATGTTCACCGACATGGTCGGCTCCACGGCCTCGGCTCAGGCCAATGAAACGGAGGCCCTCAAGCTCCGGGACGAGCAGGAAGGGTTCGTCCGTCCCCTCTTCGTGGTCCACCAGGGCCGCGAAATCAGGTCGTGGGCGACGGGTTCCTGGCCGAGTTCGACAGCGCCCTACGGGTCGTCCAGTGTGCGATCGACATCCAGCAGCATCTGGTCGAACCCAACTCGCAACCGGGGGTCACGTCCATCCAGCTCCGCATCGGGATCCAGCTAGGGGATGTCGAGGAGCGCCGCATGACCCGAGGTCCGTGGGAATGATCGAGATTGGCACCCCGGCCCCGGACTTCGAATCGATTGACTCGAGGGGAAAGCGGTTCCGGTTGTCGGACCTTCGGGGTAAGAAAGTGGTGCTCTACTTCTTTCCGAAGGCGTTCACGGGTGGGTGCACGATCGAGACGAAGCAGTTCGCCGAGTTGTCGCCGTCTCTTTCCAACCGAGGAGTGGAGGTCGTCGGTATAAGCGTCGACTCGGCGGAAACACAGACGAAGTTCGCCGCCCATTGTGCGGCAAACTTCCCCATCGTGAGCGACCCCTCGAAGGTCATCGCCAGGTCATTTGGCGTGCTCTCGCTCGTAGGGTTCTCCAAGCGGGTAACATTCTTTATCGATGAGGGCGGAATCGTCCGTGACATAGTCGCCTCGATGTTGCCGGGGCCCCACCTGTCTCGGGTTCGGAAAGAGTTCCTTGCAGCTGATGGAGCTTAGTCTGCCAGCGGCGTCGCTCGGGAGCCCCGCACATGAGTCCGACAAGAGTACCCGCCGAGCTCCGTCGGGTATGTCGTGCAAACGCACGATTGTGCAAGATCGCGAATTGCGCGACTGAGCGCCTAGCCACCACCAACGACCAGTAACGGGAGGATTGACGCAGACTCTGGGAGATCAGGTTCTCACCGGAGGCGAGGATTCGGGGGACCGCTACAACCCAGCGGTCATGAGACTGTTTATCGCCAGCCCCAACCTTCGATCCGCCGTTCCGTTCGTGCCGATTCGGACCCATTTCGGCGGTTGGAACAGCTGTTCGAACTTCGCCTTAACTCGGCAGAGATACGTCTCGTCCTCGACCACGTCGATTCGACCCTTGGACTCGACCCGCCTCATCGCCACCCCGAGCGACGCGTCAAGGCAGAGAATCAGGCCGGGCTCAAGGGCGATCGCCGGGGCGAGGCACGGACCGGAATAGCGGCGACGACGCCAGAAGGAGCTTCCCGCAAGCTTCTTTCGCCTTCGACGGATGCGCTCTCAACGTATGTCTGCCGACTTCGCGCGGCGGCGCCTTCGGCGCTGGGGTGGGCGTTCGTCGTCGCGTGGAGTGTCCGACATCGTTGCCGAACTGTTCGTCATCGCGCTCACGGTCGTGCTCGCCGCGACCCTCTACGTCTTGGTGTCCGGGTTGACTCGCACGGGTGCGAGCTCGCCGTACATGCTCGGCATGGGGAGCCCGCAGGAGAGTCCGCAGTCGGCGTCCTACAGCTACGGCGTAATCGCGATCAGCCCGCAGAACGGGCTAACGACCGCATTGGCAGGACTCTACTTGGCGAACGGCAGCGGCGCGAGAGCCGTCCCCGTGGGCACGGCGCCCTCCTCGACTTGTCACTTCAGTGCGGGTTTCAACAATGCGACCGACCCCTGCACGGCCCCGGTGTCGGGCATCTGGTACGCGGTCCTCGTGAACGCCAGCTCCGGCAGGGTAGCGGACGTCTGGTCGCTCCAGTCGGGGACGACCGCCCAATGGGCGGGGCCCACGGTGGCGCTCACCCAAGACCAGGAAATCGTGGTCGTTTGGAGTTCCTCGTATGGGATAGCGGGCTCCGCCGACAGTCTGACCGCCTATTCCCTGGCATCATCGAGCGTGAGTGGCCAGTCCGGTTCGTTCTGAACGCAAACCCCTCGGAGCCTGCCCCGCCCGGAGGATGAGTGGTCTCTGTCGGTCATCGGGTCCGCGCTGCTTCTGGCACTCGAAACAGGTACCTGGTCGGTGGTCTCGGCCGGCCTACGATCGTGGTGTAGAGAACCTGTCCGTCTGTCTAGGCGAGCGTCTCCAGAACTTCCGGAGTGAACGGACGGAGTTCCCCTATTCGTCCGGCACGGACCTTCAAGGGCCACGCAGGGTCGGCGAGGAGCGCGCGGCCGATGGCCACAAGGTCGAAGTCACCTCGCACGAGCATTTCCACGAGCCGGTCGAGATGCGCCACCTTGCCGGCGCCATTTCCGGAGGCACGGTCCGTCGCTCCGCGAAACGGCTCGACAAAATCGGTGTTCAGAGCGACGGAGCCCACCGTGATCGTCGGTTTCCCCGTGAGCTTCTTGGTCCAGCCAGCCAGATTGAGGTCGCTTCCGTCATACTCCGGCGCCCAGAAGCGCCGTGTCGAGCAGTGGAACGCGTCGACGCCGGCGTCGACGAGCGGTCGGAGGAACCGGGCGAGCTCCGTGGGGGTGGTGGCTAGGCGCGCGGAGTAATCCTGGGATTTCCATTGCGAAAACCGTAGGACGAGGGGAAAATCGGGCCCCACTCGCCGACGGCATTCACGGATGATCTCGGCGGCGAATCGAGTCCGATCGGCCAGGTCACCGCCGTACTGGTCCGTGCGGTGATTCGTGCCGTCCCAGAAGAACTGATCGAGGAGGTAACCGTGCGCGCCGTGCAGCTCGACCGCGTCGAACCCGATGCGCTGAGCCTCGGCGGCGCCTTGCGCGAACGCTTCAATGGCAGCGTCGATTTGGCCGTGGGTCATCGGCTCGCCGACGTGTCTTCCAGGTTCGAGCAATCCGGATGGGCTGACCGGAGACGCGGGTAGCTTCGCGGAGCCGTACGTGTGTTGGACGGCGCCAACGTGCCAGAGCTGCACGCCGATATGCCCCCCGGCCGCATGCACGGTCGTGACCACTTTCGCCCACCCTTGGATGGCCTTGTGACCGTAGATGTGCGGGACCTTCGGAGCGTTCTGGGCCCCGGGGCACGGAGCGACGCCCTCCGTAAGGATCAGACCCACACCACCGTCGGCCCGGCGGCGATAGTAGGCCTCCACGTCAGTCCCCGGGATGCCCCTCGGGGAATAGTTTCGCGTCATGGGAGCCATCACGATCCGGTTGGGAAGACTGAGCCCGTTCAGCCGGAAGGGGCGAAATAGCTCGGATGCGGACACGGCGCTACCTCACGCCTTCTCGGTTGAAGGGTTTGCGGGAACGACCAGCGTCATCTCGTGCGCGAATCTCCGTGACCGCATCCCCCGAGGTCGCCCTGCACGCTACTCGCGGTCGGTCATCGAACGCGAGCGTCGTCCATCAACCGGCGCCTTCACTGAGGGCTGGGTCGGCCTACGATCGGAGCGTAGAGAACCGGTGGGTCTTCCGCCGGGGGGTTGGCCTTAAGGCTCCACTTCGAGGCGACCCGGTCCCCGGTCTCTCCGGTCGACCGACCTTGGCTGCCACGCGAGCCCGATCAGGAGGGCTCCGACGGGAACAGAGACGAGGTAGACCCACAGGCCAGCGAAGGACCCGGAAAGCAAGGCGGGGGCGATCGTGCGCGCTGGATTGAGGGAACTCCCGGTCAGCGGCCCGATGACATACGTCGAGACCCCGACGACCAGGGGAGGCAAGGCGAGACGGCACCGGAAGCGTCCCTCTCCATGGTCGGCGAGAACGAAGACGGCCGCCACCAGCGCGGCGGTGAACGCGGCTTCCCCCCCGAACACCGTCAGCACGTTTGTCGACGGTAGAGTGCTACCGAGATGGGCCTCGGTTCCGAACGCGACGGCGACGAATGCCGAACCAACGAAGGCGCCGACAACCTGGCCGAAGACATACTCCGGCACCTCCGACCAGCCGATCCGTCCACTGGCGGCGAGTCCCAGGGTCACAGCCGGGTTGAGGTGAGCGCCCGAGACTCCGACAAACAGGACGATGGGGACAAGGACCGCGAAGAACCACGCAAGGGCGAGTTCCCACTGAGGAACGCCTCCCGCTCGGGCCGAAAGGACGATTGCCCCGGTCCCAATCGCGACCAGGAGGGCAGTTCCCGCGGCTTCGGCGAGGAACCGCTTCCCAAGCGATGGGTTCACCGAGGGTGGCTCCCCGGATGTGCTGCCGCACGACGGTCCGTGATGACGAGCTCGGTCCGGAGGCCCTTCACGAGCCCCGCGATCCGGTCTCGGACCTGCCGGAAGCCGTCTTCGTCCAGGTGCGCAGGGTCGGGTAGCGCCCAGTCCCTCAGCTCGAGGGTCTTGAGGCGCGCCGGACAGCTCGCGTCATCGAGACAACCCATCGTAACCCGGACACGGGCTTGATCCATCATCTCTGGGGTCACCAATTGTGGCGGATGCGGTGGAAGGTCCAGTCCGAGTTCTCGGAGCATCGCCCCTGTCCGCGGGTTCGCCGACGCGGCCGGATTTGTCCCCGCTGAAACCGCGGTCCATCCCTCGGGAGGGTTCGCGTTGAACATCGCCTCGGCCATCAACGAGCGACCGGAGTTTCCGACACAGATGAACAGAACGATTTTGGGCGAGGTCACTGCGATGAGCCTCCCGGTTTTGTCGCGCGAACCTCTCCGGATACGACCCCAATCTCGGCCTGGGCCTGCAGGGAATCCGGCGTAGGCCCCTCTCCGTGAACAGTCACTTCGATGGTTTCGAATCCGGCCGAACGCAAGCGCTCCGTCACCTCGTCGGGTGTCAGCGCTCCCGAAGAACAGGAGGCCCATCGCTCAGGGTCGTTCCTCAGTTCGTCGGGGATCGGGCGGGTGGCGAGAACGTCCGCGACCACGAGGCGTCCCCCTGGTCTCAGGGCCCGAAACGCTTCGCGATAGACCTGACCCTTGTCTGGGACGAGGTTGATGACGCAGTTCGAAAGGACGACGTCAACCGAAGCGTCCGCCACCGGGAGGTGCTCAATTTCCCCAAGGCGGAACTCGACGTTGGACCTGCCGCTCGAGCGCGCCAGATCGCGTGCGCGAGAAACCATCTCGGGCGTCATGTCCACGCCGATCACTCGACCCGACGGACCGACCCTACTCGCGGCCAGGAAGCAGTCGACCCCCGCACCACTGCCGAGGTCGAGTACAACCTCCCCCGGTCGGAGCGCCGCGAGTTGCGATGGATTCCCGCACCCGAGACCGAGGTTCGACCCTTCGGGGAGGCTTGCCAGCTCGGAATCCGTGTAGCCCGCGGCACAACAACCCGTTCCCGCCTCGTGGCGAGGTAATCCAGGAGCAGGACGGTCGGAAGGGTGCCCACTCTCCCCGCAACCACCGATGTCGTGACCGTCGGCGAGGCTACCGTATCGGTTCAAGATCGACCGACGAAGTGTCTCCTGATTTTGCTCGGGTTCGCTCATAGGATCTCCGCGAAGGCTCCCGGCTTTAGCTGGTAGTATATCCACTTCCCCCGCCGTCGCGCGGTCACGATGCCCGCAGACGTGAGTACTGACATGTGGTGGCTGACGGTGGCATGAGTGAGGCCAAGAGCGGCTTGGATTTCGCAGGCGCAGAGCTCTCCCTCCCTGCGGAGGATCGCAACCGCCGTCAACCGTTGCTCATCGGACAGCGCCCGAGCGCGCGCGAGGGCCTTCGCGAACCCGCTTCCCTTCGCGACCTGCTTGCCCATTCCCTGGTAGCGAGGGAGGCAGCCAGCGCCGTCCGAACCAGTCAGCCTCCCCAAACGGCCGACTAGGCCAGTCTCGAGCTTAGATGACGCCATCATGTCGATGTAGGTCAACACAGTATATGTAGATATCTATCGACATAATGACTCAGCCTGGCGTGGGTTTGGCCGGTGGGTGATTGTTCGTGAATCGCAAGGGATCGAACCGAGGTAGAGGTTTAGGGGCGAACGGGATAGGCGAGAATCGAATGGTCTCGCAAGCGGAGAAGGCCGAGGCGCCCACGGGAGGTCGCTGTCGGGGTTCCCAGACCCGGCCACCAAACCTAGACGCTCGAATCCACCGGTGTTCCGGCCCGCCTAGCTATGCCCCCTCCGCCTCGATGGGTTCGATGATCTTGTTTCGGCAAGCCGGCCGTAGTCGTCTTCAACCCGGACGATGTCATCCTCGTCGAACCGCCCCCTGGCGACCTCGAGCAGCACGGAATCCACCAGCGCAGCGACACGGTGCCTCCCCCGGACGGGGACTTCGACGGACTCCCCCTCTCGCAGGACCGTGTTCACGCTGTCGACCGTGGCGACGACCCTGCCCTTTACGACCCACCAGAATTCCCGTCGGTGGCGGTGGTACTGGTAGCTGAGTCGACACCCCTCCTCGACGTAGAGGAGCTTGACGGTGACCCGCTCGTTCTTCGCGAGCTCCTCGAACCGGCCCCAAGGTTTCTTGACGGACCTCATCCGGGCTCCGCCCCCCTCACCCCGACTTGCAGAAGAAATGGGCAAAGTTCACCTCGCCGATACCCCGATTGTCGAAACGCATCGGGTAGTTGAGCGCGGGCCGCGCCCTCGTTTCGCGCGACACCGACGGGTACGCACCCTGCCTCTGCCTGATTCCGAAGGTGAACCGCCCGTGGGCCGAGGTCGCGCGGGTGACCGTCCATGTAAGCTGCTCGAACGCCAAGAACGTGGGGACCTGAGCGACAGACCGAATCGCTCGGGTCCATGGTAAGGGCTACGCATGATTGTTCGTCGGCACGCGATTGAAATGAGTCAATCTTCAAGCTTTCGTGAGGTGGGTTCGGTTCTCCGCTAGAGCCCTCTTTGTTCCACGTGGTATCGGGTTTCTCCGGCGTGGGCTTGCGCTCGACGGACGGGCACATTCAGCTCTCCGAACGCGTAGCCGTAGGCCCGTTTCGGCACAATGACCTCGAGCACCTCCGTGTCCAGGTCGCGTCGTTAGGCTTGAGGGCACAACTTGAGTTAGACACCCTGTCGCGCATCCCTCGGTGCTCCACTGACCATTGTGCACACCTGGGGCCGAGGTCGCCCATCGGCGCAGGGACGCTCTCAGGACGGGGGGTCCGCCTCCGCCTGAACCGTCCGACCGCAAGTCCTGGCTCCTTCAGGGCGATGAGCGACTGTTCCCGACAGGCAGAGAGGGCCTGGGAGCGATCGCCTCCCTCCTGGTCGAGCACGAGGCGGAGGTGGGACTGAACGAGATCCGGGACATCCTGGCGGCGCTGGACTCCCGCGCCTACGCGGACGGCTTCCGGGACGGCCAGGGGAGCGCCGACGACGACGCTGCTCCCTTCCCCTCCGGGTTCGCGTCAAGGTCCCAGCTGCGAGATCGTAGCCCCCGTTGCGGACAGCGCGAGGCCGGGGGTCGCGAGCGCCAGCACCTCAACTCCGTCATAGAGGTTCTGCGACCGAAAATCGACCGTGAACGAAGACGAGGAGCCGGGCGGGGTCGCGTGCACCGCTACCGCGCTCGAACCTAGGACGACCGTCCCGTCGAAGGCGGTGATCTCCACGTTGACGCTAGCCGAAGAGTTCGCCGCGTAATCGACGGTTGCGGAGTAGTTGCCCACGATCGTGGTGGTGAACGGCCCGGCCCAGTAATACGAGCTGCCGCTGCCCACGGATTTGGCGGCGAAGTTGCTGGCCGCGAACGTCGCCCCGTAGCCGTGGTAGAAGGTCATTGGCCCCGTGTAGTGCCACTGCAGCAGCACCACGCCGTAATCCTCCGCCACGGGTCCGTAGTTCGAAGCTACGAAGGCGGAGAGGTTCTGGAAGTAGGGGAAGAGACCGAACTCAACGGTGTCGAGGAGGATGTACTCCGGGTCGACGTGCAACGTCGAGTTCATCGTATCGAAGAACGAGACCGGCGACGGCGAGATATTCAGTGGGATGACGTAGGCGTTGAGATTGTTCGCCACCCAGGGGAAGGCATTATCGTCGACGAGCACGGACGCGCCGGCAGGAATCGTACCGACCAGTTGGTAGGTTGCCGCGTTCCACGGTGTTTCACCGGTGATGGTCGCGCCGGTGCCGAACCAACCGGAGTAGCCGGCCCAGGAGGAGAGCACGACGATCACCACCACGGAGGCGGCTGAGCTGGCGACCATCGTCGGCCTCAGAAAGCGCCGCGGTCCGCGGGCCCCCGGCGCCTGTTCCTGCCGCCTATAGCCGAGGGCGGCCGCCAAAATGTAGCCAGGCACGATCAAGAAGCCGTACTGGACCCCGTAGTGGTAGTACGAGGTGTAGCTGAAGAGGGCCGGAATGGCGAACAGCGCCACCAGGAGCAACGGCCGTGGGTCTCGCGCGGGCAGGAACGCGAGGATGACGAACGGGAGACCGAAGTAGAGCAAGAGGGCCCACGGGCCCGTCGCCCCCACGTTGGCGAGGGACACCGAGAGCTGGGAAGGGGAGAACCCTCCGTTCAGGCTCCGTAGGGTGGGGTTCACCGCGTAGATGGCGCTGAACGCGAGGAGGTAGAACACCACGGACCCGATCGCGAGGGCCAGACCGAGCGTCAGGGTTCGGAGTTGCGCGGCCGTCGCGGAGTGCGGATGGCGCACGAGGGCGAGGAGCTCGCGATACCGGAGCAGGGTGTAGATCCCCAGGCAGGCGATTACGAACAGCGCGCCATATTCGTAGACGCTCAGCAGATAGACGGCCCCGACGATCGTCCATGCTCGGTTTCCCTTCAGGAGGGCGAGCAGGAGCAGGAACACTCCGAGCGGGACGAACGCCTCGAGATGAAAATCAAAGAGAGTTGAGAGAATCGTGAGAGGGCTGAGCAGGTAGAGCACGGCGAAGAGGTCCGGGTGCGGGCAGTTCAGCGTGCGGCAAACACTGACCAAGGGAACCGCGGCCAAGCTCACGACGAACGCCTGCAAGTAGAGGAGCGCCGGGGCCGACGGGAAGACACGGTAGAACGCGGCGAGGGCGAACATCAACAGCGAGAAGTGGACCCCGAAGAACGATCCAGAGGGATTCTTGTTGAACAGTTCCGGAGTATAGTAGAAGAACCGGCCATGGAAGGCCGTGGAGTACAGCGACTGTTGCATGATTCCCATATCCCATGCGTAGGTCTGGCCGGTGAAGTAGCGGTACGTGGACACGGTGCCGAGCGCGACGGTGTACGCCGCCACGAGGACGAGAACGGTCCGGTTCGCCTTCGCCCAGCGACCGAGGGACCGGACAAGACGCGCAACGCCAACGCGTGGTTGAGGCATGGGGCGTAGGCTAGGCCGGACGGAAGAAGAAGACCCCGATGGCGTTCGCCCTGGGATAAGGAGGGCGGTGGACAACCCGGTCAATCGGACCGCCGTACTTCGACCCCGCCGCGGCGTCAAACGCGCACTGTTCCCAGCGGTTGTCGAACGACACGCGCCGAAGGAAGTAGGCTCGGTCCGAGCCGAGGTCGCCCGTGGCAATCATTCGATCGAGCCATCGGTTGTAGCCCAGCGGCACCGTGATCCACGCCCCGCCCGAAGGGCTGAGCCATGAACGGAACCGTCGCAGGGTTCTGGGAATCTTCCCGCGATCCCGGGGAACCTCGTCCCAGCCGATGTGCTCGACGGTCGAGACGCTGAGGATCAGGTCGAGGGGTTCGGGGGGGGTATAGTCTACAACGTCCTGATTGATGACGTTTGGGCCGAGCTCGAACTTGTCGATCACCGGGTGGCTGGCCGCGACGTAGTGGGACAGCACGTTGCCGACCTCGAGCACTCGACGGGGAGGGACCCCTCGGAGAAGATCGAGGGCGATGGGAATCTCGACGGTCCGCTCCGTCGCCCACGCGTGATTGAACTCGTCGTAGAGGTAAAGGTATCGCCGGCCCTCGAAGGTGAACTCTCGGTCCGCCTTGCCCACCGAGGCCTGGAACATCGCGCGCATCGCCGCCGAGCTGAACTCGAGCGATTCTGCCCTCTGCAGGAGGTAGCCGAGGTCGGGGTTCCGGAGCCCCTCCACGAATAGGCGTGGATGGCGGAACGCCGCGCAAACGTAGCGCCCCTTCAGATAGTAGGTGAACCCCGTCACTCGCTCGCGCAGCGACCGGGGGCGGACGAACTGGTTCGGACGACTCGCACGGGGACGCTCACCGGCTCGGTCCACTACCTCGGAGGAGGTCGCAGCGATGATCAGCGGCTCCTGCGTCAAGCTAGAACGAATCACCTCGGAGGCGAGTCCACTCCGCTCGCCGTGACAGGCCCTGTAGGACGAGCCCGGACCTCGGCCCCCGGGGCCGGTGTGGCGTCGGCGGAGGCTCCGCCTGCTCGAGTCCGGTGCCCCCAGCCGACAAGGAGGTTCTCGGCGCCGCCGGATTCCGGACACGGAAGGGAGCTCGACCGGCCCGAAGGACCGACGCCCGAATGACGACGGTAACACTGGACGTACTGTGCCGAGATCGATGTCGGCGAGAAGCTCATCAGTTTCCTGCCGCGTTCGGTCGGGTCGATGGGCGGGGCCAGGGTGGCGGACCATATCGCCTCCGCCATCTCGGCGGGATTGCCCTCGGGGCAGTAGTAGACCCCAGGGACGCCACGGTATTCCCTCAATCGGGGGACATCCGTCAGAACAAGCCGCGCCGGAGAGAGGGCTCCGAAGTCGAGAGCGGACCCACTGGCGCCGATGATCCCGTCATCGCGGAAAGGAAAGACGATCACGTCCGCTTCCTGTTGGAGGCGCGAATACTCGGGTTCGGGAACGTACCGAGCTTCGAACAGGACCGCACCGTCCCCTTCCTCGCGTGCGATGCGGCGCAGTCGCTGGACGTACCACCGGTTGCTTGGCGCGGTCTCCTCCACACTCCCCATGATGGTGAGCTGCACGCTGCGTTTCTGCTGGGAAAGCGTACCCGCAGCACGAATCAAGCTCTCCAATCCCTTGTAGGGCACCAGCCGGCCCACGCACGCCACACGCGGGACCGCAGCGGGGGTCGCCCTCGGGTCTCGGGCGCCGGCCGCGACGAGGTCCAGACCGTCCCGGAGGGAGCCCAGGGCGATATAGCTGGCCCGGGGCCCTCGAAGACGCGTGTGCTCGTGCAACCAGTCTAGAGCTTCACGAGAAACCACCACGACCTCCTGTGCATCCTGGAGGACGCGGTCCAGCACGAGACCCCCTAGGAAAGCCGAAAGCCGGTCGACCCAACGGGGGAATCCCCCCTCAAGCCCCCAGCGGGTCGCGAGATACCGGGCCGGGGAGGCTACGACGCTGTGGAGGGTGACGACCGTTCCCACCCCGCGCCGAGAGAACGCCGAAAGCAACCTTGAGAGGACAGCGAAGCTCTTGACCGGATTCCCGTAGGTGAAGTAATTGAAGTGCAGATGGCAGACGTCGGGAGCGAACCGGTCGCTCTCGGCAAGGATCTTCCTCACGATAGTGCGGGAGGGTTCGTCGCGCCTCCAAACCCGATGCACGGTTAGAGGCATGGACGTGGTAGCGGACTGCGGGGCGTCCCCGGAACTCGCGGTGAACTCTCGTGCCTCCTCGCTGGCTGCGACGCACAGACGCACGTCGCCCCCTGCCCGGGCCAGCGCGTCCCCCCAGGCCTTGACCCAGAGTCCGTTGGTGTCCTCGCAAGGCGGATAGGGGCCCACTACCAGGACGTTCATCGCCTCCACGTGTTGCACCCCGCATTACGCTCGCACATCGTGCCGACGAATCCGACCCGCGTCCAGGCCGACGCTTGGGGGGACTTCTGTCTATGTATTTGAGACCGCCCGCCCGAGCCGAGGCATAACACACCCTGAGTGGGCCGGCTGGTCGCGCAAGTCGGGGCATGGTTCCGTTGCCGTTCCGCCGGTGAACTGCCATCGAGCGAAGTTGATTCAAATCAGGCCGCATGACGCCCAACCGCACAGACACCGTGCCGCCGCTGCGGAGTCGAGATCCCGTCGGTACGCCGCTTTCGGCCCTCACATGGGACTGCGACGAGCGGGCCTGGGCGGCACCGTAGACCGGCCTCCGCCGACTTGCGGGCGAAACCCTCTCAACCAAGCCGCCCGCTTCGTTCCCGGCGCCCGCAAGCGGCCCTTCTGAGGCCCCTGGGACCGACCCGGCGCCTCCGCACGGTTCTGGAGGCGTCCCGGACGACCCCGCGCGGGGAGCATGGAGCGTCACCCTTGAGCTCCACGATGCTGAAGACACGGCCCGATCGAAGCGCGTCCTGCGCATCGCGCGGCTGCTCCCGAGCACGCACGTCAAGGGCCGGGCAGTCGCCGAGCAGCTCCGCAAGGAGCCCACAGTTGCCACGCGCCGTCAGGAAGGAGGGTCAGGGAAGCCTGCTCGGTGACTGTCAGCCGTCTGGGCGCTTCGAGTTCCCATACGAAGACCGACCTTCGGCCGGCCTGAGACGGGCCTGATGCACTGAGTTCAGGGGGCACGCGAACCGTGTATCCATTGGGGGTTAAGCGTAGGGGGACGCACGGCAGGGTGTCGGGGCAATCCAAGAACGTCCGCCGGCCCGATCGACTCCGAGGTAGGGCTTGCTAGCCCTCCCCATAGAGAAACCCCTGTTTTGAAAAGGGTCTGGGTCGCGGAAGAACGGGAAGCGGGACCGGCAAGGCGCCCGATTCCGACCCGTGATCACTGATTGCCCGGTGGCTTTCTTCGGGCTGTCACCGACCACATCAGTGGGATCATGCCCTTGTTCTCCTTGAGGCGCCAGTACCCTCGCCGGTCTTGGGTCATCAACGGGTTTCGCTGCCAGTAGCAGAACGGGTACTCTCGGATTCGCTCGATTCCCAGGCCGTTTTCTATCAACGCAGAAAGAACTCTCGAAACTGGGTGGATCCAACCGTAGGTCACCCGGTGTCGCATCTTCGTGCTTGTCGCATAGGTACCGTCGTACTCCTCGCGGATTGCTCGGGAAGTGAAGTACGGAATTCTCGGTTCACCATCCACTTCGTCCGAAAAGACCTCCGCAAACGGATGGTCCTCAAGGAGTAAGAACCGCCCGCCCGGCCTCACGAACCGAGCGACGACCTGAGCCCATCTCTCGATGTCGGGGAGCCACCAGATTGCACCTTTCCCTGTGTAGACGATGTCGAACTGCTCCTCCAAGACGTCGGGAAGGTCGTACACGTTCGATTGGAGGAAGCGAGCCTTGATGCCAGCCCGCCGCGCGAGTCCACGGGCCGCTCGGACCGCAGGGAGAGAAAAGTCCACGCCAGTTACGGTGGCTCCTCGCCGCGCCCAGGACAAGGTGTCGAGACCGAAATGGCACTGAAGGTGAAGCAGGGATTTCCCCCGGACAGATCCCAATTCGTGTACTTCGAGAGGTTCTAGAGTGGACTTGCCTTGGAGAAACGAGGGGACGTGGTATGAGGGGGATGCGACGTGCAAGGGGACGCTCTCGTCCCACTTGCGGCGATTAGTGTTCATCCGCCGGTGGTTACTCTGGTTCACGGAGCTCGCATTCGGTCGCGCCCCATAACGCCGCGGTGGTGAGCGAGGGACGAGCGAGCCCCCGCCGGCTTGATGGGGGACGCGCGCGGCCGATGGCCTGATCGCAATCATCGCGCCGGGGAGCGCAAGGAGAGACCACCAAGAACGGGGGTTCGCCGAACTGTATCGAACGCTAGCAGAGCGGTGGACAGCTCGAGCGGGTCAATGTGGACGGGGAGAGCGCCCCCCGCGTCGAAGAAGCCTGAGTTGGCCCGGGCTCCAGCTGTCAAGGACACGGTCGTAGCCCCTCCGACGGAAAGTCCGCTCCACGGCGCGGTATAGAGCTCGTTGGCTGGAGACATCTCCACTCCTTAGGATGCGTCTGACGAGCCTCAGAAGCTTCTCGGTTGGGAGCGGTGGGTTCCGAAGGGGGAAGCCACGGAGTTCCCACTCGAGAAACTTCGCGTACGGCGCCCATCGACCTTCGCTCCCGAAGAGCGTTTCGAATAGGTAGGGGAGGGACCTCGTGGCCTCCAAATGGCCCGCGAGGGGGTTCCCGTCTCGGAAGTTCTGCAGCGAGCGGAGCATCTCGTTGGTGTACGCGTCCAATTGGGCCGCTGTGTAGGACCGCACCCGATTCTTTGGGATTCGAGCCTTTTCACGGGCGACCTTCGCAACGCGCCCGGTTTTGTCGATCGGGACCTTGATGTGAGCATAGGCCGGCCCGTACCCCTCGGTCTGGGGTGCCCGGTCCGCACCGTCCTCGAAAGTTGAAACACTTTGGACCCTGACGTCCAGGCCAGGTGGCGAGCGAGCGAAGCGCCGACGGTACTTCCCTGCGACAGCGTCCCGCACCACGATCTGGACGTCGTGGTCAGAGAGAGCTGTCCCCCTCCCCGCGCCTCGGGAGCCGCTCAGGATGATTCCAAGGATGTTGGGGTCGGACCTTGCGGACCGGATCACAGCGCGGTAGGCGGCCGCGCCGGAGCCGGAAGTGTGGGAACCACGATTCTTGAACGCCATCGGTGTTTCGGCAGAGGCGGACGCTCAACATTAGGGGTTCGGGCGAAAGCCGTTTCAGGATAGACGCGCGCGGACGATGCCGGGACCACGATCAGTGGCCGCACTCTGACAACCACGAGGAGCGCGCGAACCACGATTCTGCCAGTAATCCGGAAACCCACACCTTTAGTCAAGCCGGTGCATAGCGCCGTAGGGTCCGTCCATGTCTGCACCAGGCGTAGCAGAAGGGGATTCGATCAACATCTCCGTTCGGAAGACGCAACGAGACCTGAAGGTCAGCCTGGGTTTGCTGTTCATCGGACTGGGCCTCGCCGTCGTTTGGATGGGATTGGTGTTCAGCGGGGTGCTCTCCCGGAATTACTCCACTCAGGCGGGATCCGTGGCGTTGCTTTCGGTGTTGCCGGGGATGTCTTCCATCTTCATACTGGTGGGGGCCATCTTCGCGGGAATCAACTGGTCGATGTTGCGCCGGCAGCGCCTCGGTCCTCGGGTCTGACCGACGTCCACCGCCCGATCGACGGCGCTCAAGCCTGCCTTCGCCAACCCACGCGTTTTGGACCGCTCACGCGAGCGGCGCGTACACTCCATTACTTGCTGCGGAGTCCCAGATGGAAACCCACTCCCCGGAGATGTTCGTCGAGCTGGAAAGGGCGAGAAGGTCTACCTCCCCAATGTCAGCCGTGGTAGCCGCGGTCCAGTTCCCGGACACGGCGTGGTAGGTTGCGAGGAGTGAACCGTTCGGAGATGACAGCGTCACGTTCAACAAGCTCAAGGTAACGTCCGATGTTGCGCTGTAGGCGCGCAGAGTGAGGGAACTCGGGTTGATGCCCGGAGGGTAATCCGGCACGGCCAAGAAGGTGTAAACGTACGTTGCGCCGGCGAGACGCCCGTGACCCAATTGGACAAAAGTGGCCCCGATCAGCGGTGGGCACCCGGCCGAGATGCCGATTCCGCCGTCGCAGGGAGATATCTTGGTCAGCTGAGCGTAGTACGCTGCGGCAAAAGCCGATGCGAGCACGGCTACGACCACCGCAACGACGAGGGCAGTCGCGAGCAGCACCGTCCACCGACTCTTGGCCGCGGGAGTTCCGGGAATCATCGGTCGCCTCCTGGTGGTCTAGGGCACCCGCGCTCTTAGTAATAGCCGGCGAGGCAGGCCAGCCTTCCCTCCCTATCGATTGAAGACGGACGGGTTCTCTGCGTCACGAACGTGGGTCGACCTAGACCTCGGAAAAGGTGCCCGATTCCAAGGCTGGAAACGCTTCGAAACATACCGTTTAAGTACGTGAAGGGTTCTAAAGAAAGGGAGAAGTGGCCCCTTTGCGATGAGGACCTATATCGACATCTCTTTCTCGTCGGGTGGGATGCCCCCCTCGGCGCTAATCAAGCGCTTCCAAGGTCTCTCCGAGGCCAAGTTCATCCTCGGGGAGCACGACATCGCCTTTGAGTGGAATACGGTCGAGGAGTTCCAACGGCGCATGGATGCGATTCACGTGGCTTTCGGCGGCACCGGGGTGACCTATCGGGTGCACACCGTGCCCGACGAATCGGACCTTCGACCCCCGGTCGCTTGGCCGCCTTCCACCGCTCCTACTGTCGATGAGAATCCGGCCTACCCTAGATCAGCACGGCGACCGGAATCCGAAGAGCGGAAACGGTAGTCCTTACCGATTGGGATCAAGTTCCTCTTGGTGGTGCCTGTTCAAACGGCCGCTCATCTGGCCGCGAGAATTGACTGCTCCGCCCTCCGTTAGTTCCTCCAACAGGTTTCGTGCCGAAGTGGGTTGCAGCCGTGGGTTTCGGAAGGATTCCCATGGCACGCGAGAAGGCCCTCTCGATGAGGACCTGGGCGGCGAACTCAGCCAACAGTGAGGATTCGCACCCCTCTTCGATTCTAGCCCACTCCACGTGGAGGTCGCATCCCCGACTCTCGACCTCGGACCGAAGACGGTACTGTCAACGGTCCTTCTGGTCCCCGATATGGTCCGTGACGGGCGATTCAGATAATGCCTCGGAATCCGACCGCCAGGCCTGCAGGACAAGGTAACCACCGATCACGACGACGGGAAGCCCCCCGAGGAGAAGGATATCGACCGTCAGAACCCCCACAGAACCCAACCCCGAACCGAGGGATTGGGCAAGGGCTTGGAACGGGGTGTAGAGGAACGCGGCCGCTTCGACGAAGACCACCGCGAGGAGCGCGCGAGACCAACCAACACCAGCATCAGGACGCGGCCCCTTCGGAAACCCACCCCTTTGCGAAAGGGTCCAGTCGTGATTTGAACCGACGACCTCCCGGTTGTCAGCCAGGTGCTCCAGCCAGCCTAAGCTACGGGCCCGCGGCCGCCGGACGGGCAACGAACCGTGAAGGTCCCCGTCCAGGCGGCGCTCCAAAGAGAACACCTGGGGCCCGCGACGGCGGTTCGCCATGCTTATCGGCGGAGAGCGACTTGAGGTATCGTGCCAGCGACCCCTCTTCGGTGGGTCGGCGCGGTCTTCGTTCTCGTCCTGCTGGTCTTCGCGGTTCCCTCGGTGGGATCTCGAGACGCGACCGCCGCCGCTGCAGCCGGCTCTTCGGTCACGCTTCCTGGAGCGTCGCCGGCGCCCAGGGTGCCTGCCAGCGCAGCGCCCGGGTCCGGAGCTCCGGTCGCCGCCTCGAGCATCCCCCGGCCGGCGGAGGCACCAGACGTCCACCCTGACGAGCAGGGGGTCGGTGGGGCCGATGACCCTAACGTCTCGACGTTGGCCCTGCTGAACGATTCCCTTCGTTCCGGCCTCTACGAGCCATTGCAGAGCATCGGCGCCTTTGGCGGCTCGATGGCGTTCGACCCGGGGCTCGACAGTCTGTTCGTGTTAGGACCGTCCAACAGCAATCAGTGGATGGCCGAGGAGATCGATGCGGGCACCGGCGAGGTGGTCACGGCATACAACGTTTCCACCTGTGGCCTGAACGCTTTTGACGCGGGAGCCGCCTTCGACCCTGACAACGGCCTGTTGTACGTCCCCTGCTACTCCCACGTGTTGGCGATGGACCCGACGAACGGAACCATCGTCGCGACGATCCCCCTGGACGGTTTCAGCTACGGCGAAGACTGTCAGGGGGTCGTCCCCGAGCCGATCGCTCTGGCCGTCGCGGCCCCTCTCGATGAGGTCTACATCCTTGTTGCGGACTGCGCCAACGTCACGTCCCCGCAGGCCGCTTGGGGCCCCCTTGCGGTGTCGTTCGATATCGTGGACGACCAGACTAACTTGGTCGCTCAAAACCTGACCCTCGGACCCACGGGGTACCCCACCGAATCCTGGGGGACCAGCCCTCTGGCGTACGACGCTGCCTCCGGTCAGGTCTACGCTGCTTGGAACCAGACGATCCATTCTGGTGAAACTGTCGTGAGCATCATCGACCCCCTGACCGATCACGTCGTGGCAAACCTCTCCCTCGATGTCACTTCGGCATACAGTGCATCTCTTCCGCTTCTCTATGACCTCGCCAAGCACGGCGTGATCACCACCGGAATCAACCCGCTCGATGCGACCCCGCAGATGCTCCTGATCGACCCAACCGCCGCCAGCGGTGCGATCCGTCTCTGGAGCTGGGCGCCGCACGTTCCGAACCGGGGCTTACCGGTCTTGCCTGTCGACCTCGCCGTTGGCCCCGGATCGAGTGGCAACGTCACGGTCTCGGCGGTGGGAAACTATCGTACGGCCTTCGAGCAGGTGTTCAACATCGCCACCGGGATCATGATTGACAACATCACTACTGCGGATTGCGGACCGATGGTCGCCGGCCCGGGTAACTCCTCGTTGTTCCTTCTGGATTCGTCCAACTCGCGCGTTGTGTGGATTGCGGGAAGCCCGGCCGCTGTCGTCGAGGCGATCCCATTCGGGCTTTCGACGACCGCCGCCGCCGTCGATCCCGCCACCGGCACCGTGTTCTTCAGCCAGGGAAGCGACTGCGGCTACCCGGTAGATTTGGAATACTGTGGGAACGATTCCGTCGGCGCCCTCTCCACCGCGACCGACCGTCGGTCGACCTCCTGGCCGGTCACGCCGGCGGCGGTAGCGGGGATGGTCTTCGACCCTCTGAACCAGGACCTCTACGTGCTATCCGAGTGCGGCGCGATGGCCGTGGAAGACGTGTCCTGTCTGCCTCCGCACTTCGCGGGTAGCCCTGCCCTCGTGGCCAGCGGGGAGGGGGCCGTGACGGCCTATTCCGCACAAGGACGGTGGCTCGCGGAGACGGAGGTCAACATGGAGGATTACGGGTTCATCCCGGAGGGGATGGTCGTCGATACCGCGACCGGCGACCTCTGGGTCCTCACTAGGGGCGCGCCGGGAGAGGCCCTGACGGTACTTGACCCGACCACGTTGGGCGTCATCACCAACATCTCGGTCGGTACGCGGTCCCTCTCCGGATCGCTCGTGTACGACCCCCTCGGCAACGTCGTCTACGTGAACTCCGACTGCCAGGTGAACGTGCCGCCGTACAGCGCGGACTGCCTGTGGGGGTTCAACGGGACCACGTTTGCCCTAGTCGATTCCCAGGAGCTCCCGGGATCCGTCGCCGTGACCGCAGAGACGATGGCCTACGACGCCGCGAACAATACGCTCCTCCTGGCGGATGATGAACTTCTTCTCCTGACCCTGAACGCCTCTACTGCGGCCCTTACGGGGTATTTCCTCGCGCCGGCCCTGCTCGGGGTGAGCGCGGTCGCGTACGACCCCGTTAACCAGGTGGACTACGCCGTGGGCCTCAACCTAACCGAGATCAACGGGACCACCGGGGCGATCATCAGCTCCACTCCGACGACGCCGCCCCTTTTCGGGACCTACGGCCAACCCGGTGTGGTCGTCGATCCCACGACGGGAACCGCGGTCGTCTGGTACGAGTTGACGGGTACGCTCATGTTCGTTCCGGGGCCGGGCCCCACGACGTACTCGGTCAGCTTCCCCGAGACCGGATTGCCCTCGAGCACGAATTGGACCGTAACGGTGGGAGGACACCCCGAGACCGGCTACGGGAACCTGTCGTTCTTCCTCCCGAACGGGACGTACCCCTACACGGTCAGCCCGGTCCCAGGGTTCGGCCAGAGTTCGCTCTCCTCCTCAGGATTCGTCGAGGTGACGGGAGCCTCGGTCGTGGAGACGACCGCGAAGTTCTCAACGACCACCTACCCGATCTCGTTCTCCGAGCTCGCAGGTTCCGTGGCGTGGACGTGGGTCGTCGTCCTGCTGCCGCTCGGGGTGCCCACGCCGATGGGCGTGCTCCCTCCGTACGACATCTGCGTCGTGGCAACCCAGGGTCCGAAGGCAAGCTGCACCCTGCAGTTGGCGAACGGCACCTACGCCTTCCTGTTCGAGGACCTCGGCAGCGGCACGGTGCTCGTGGGAGCCCCTCCGGCGGGAGAGCTCACCATCGACGGCCAAGGCGCCTCGTTCGCCTTCCGACTCGAGGCGGGCCGCACGACGACGCTCACCTTCCGAGAGTCGGGCCTGCCCGCAGGCGCCTGGTGGTGCCCGGAGCTGGAAGGGCTCGAAGCGGTCTGCTCGCCCAACAGCACCGTGGTCTTCCGGAACCTGACCGCGGGGGACTACACCTACCGTGTCGTCGCTCCCGTCATCTACCGTGATTTTCCCGCCGTCCCCATCGGCTACACGGTGATGCCGGCCACCGGGGCGGTCAGCGTTCCCACCTCCGGAGCGACGGTCCGGCTCAGCTTCGCCGTCCGTACGTATGCGGTCACCCTCGCCGAGGTGGGGCTGAGGCCCGGGACGCGGTGGAGTGTGCACCTCGAGGGAACGACCGAGCTCTTCTCGACCACCCAGCGGTTCCTCACGATCGACCTAGCCAACGGGACCTACGGCTACACCGTCCTGCCCGTGGCGGACTACTCCGGCGCTTGGTCGGGGACCGTCACCATCGCGGGCTTCCCCATCGCGACGGACGGCAGGTTCGTGCCGGTCCTCTACAATGTCACGTTCGTCGAATCCGGACTTTCCAGCGGCTCAAGCTGGTGCGTCAAGGTCGGGACGACCACGGACTGCTCGACGAGCTCCTCGGTCGTCTTCCACGAGTTCAACGGGACGTACCTCTACAAGGTGGGGTCCGTTACGGGCTACCTCTTTGACGGGGGCCACCCTGCGACGGCAAGGGTTGTCGGCGGCCCCACGACCGTGGCCGTGAAGTTCGTCGCGCGGCATCATACGGTGATCCTGTACAGCCCCTCGAACACTCTCGCTGCGGAGGCCAAACGCATACTGCGCGTTGGGAGAGGAGCGTAGCCGGAACCTCGACCTCAGCCGACCGTGGCTTGGTCGCGCCTGATCCGGACGCTCCAACTCCACGATAGGCCGAGAAGTTCTCTGAAGATGCCTCCGTTTCGTGCCAGAGTATTCGGGAGGCACGGCGCCGGCCTGCGCAGCCGAGCGGTCCAACCCGGGGCAGAGGGTTGAACAGGTCGGCCAGCCCGTCACTCGAGGCGTAGAAAACCTGCACGTTCTGTAACCGGAAGGCCTCGGATCTTCCGGGGCTTCACGAAACCTGTGGTTTGTCAAACCACCCGTTGAAAGAGACTCGCCTCAGAGCCGATTCGAGTTCCCTGCGGCTTCGACGAACAGGCAGCCCGCCTTGTACGCTACCGTACGAGGCGGACGAGCCTCCTTGGGGGCGGGACAGGACGGAGGCCTTAACCGACCAAGGGGCTCTACCGGCGACCCGTCGGCAGCATGATCGGCGGGGTCGATCTCACGGCCTTCATCCGACTTCAGCAGGGAATCCGAGTAAAGCGGGTCTCCCTGAATGTCGAGCTCGCCCGCAACGACCACCTTTCGGTTCAGGGATCGGTCCTCTACGATGCCGCCCGCGGTGGGAGCCGATTCCTGCTCCATCCGCGTCTCGACCTCAAGACCGTGAGCATGGATGGGGCCCCCAGCCAGTACTCGCGCAGCGGACCGCTGGTTCAGCTCTCCGATTCTCCGGGAACGCACCGGCTCGCGGTGAGCTATGCGGGGTCGCTACCATCCGGTGGTGGGTTGGGAATTTCCGGGACCTCCTTCGATCTCAATGTGAATCTACTCTGGTATCCCATCCTTGTGGGTGGGTCAAGGATCGATTTCGACCTCCAGCTCCTGTTGCCTATCGGGGCGACTGCCGTCTTCCCCTCTGTCGCCCGGCGAAGAGGCGATAGAGTATCGTTGCAATCCACGATCGACGCTCCGTTGGTTGGTGGGGAGGTAAAAGGGCGAAGTCGCGGCCGCGGACTCGCCGTCTACTCGCTGGTCCGCGACGACACGCGCGACCTACAGCGAATCGCCAAGGAAGTGGTTGAGTGGCAGGAAAAGAAGTGGGGACCCCTGCCATTCCGTCCGCTCCGAGTCGTGGAGACGTGGAGACACGAACTGGGAGCATACTCACGAGAAGGACTCATCGTGGCCCAGAACCTCACCGACGACTCCGTGGAGGGATCATTCCAGAAGCTCGTGCACGAGACGGCGCATCAGTGGTGGGGCTTGGACGTTCTCCCCGGCGAGAGTTGGTTCCAGGAGGATTGGCTTTCTGAGGGGCTCGCCACCTACTGCGAGTACCTGTGGACTCGGGAGAAGTGGGGTCAAGCCCGCGCCGAACTCTTTCTCGACAACGCACGGAACGCGGTACGCGGGATGAACGGCTCGCTGGTTGCCGCTTCACCGTGGACCCCGACCGGCTGGACCCTGACGCGCTCCGGAGGCTTGCTCGTCCTCGTCGCGTTGGAGAATCAGGTGCCCAATCTGCTGGAAAGGCTCCGACGGTTCCGCGAACGGCATCGCGGGTCATTCGTAACTACGAGAGCGCTCATGGCCGACTTGGTCCCTTCAGCCTCCGAGTCGTGGTTGCAAGCGCATCTCATCGAGGAGCGAGCCTGGCCTGGGGACCTGCCGAATCCAGACGGTTGAACCAGGATTGTGGGCGCCAGGCCGGAGACGAGTGATCGGCGAACGGACGGAGGTCGAAACTGTACCACATCTCGATTGGAAACCCACTCGATGTTTACGCTGCCGGGGGAGCGCCGGCCCCGGCTTCACGAAACCTCCCTGTTTCGGAGGCGATCAAACCCGGCGGAGGAGATCATCCAATTCTCGGACGGAGGGGCCTCCATCCGGGGTATAGTCCCCGCGTTCCACCAACACCGACTCCATGCCTACAGTCGCGGGACCCACGCGGTCCCATCTAGGGTTGTCCCCGATGTAGAGACAATCCGAAACAGGTACACCTACCTGTCGCAGCGCGAAATCGAAGATTCGCTTGTCGGGCTTGCGCCAACCCACGTCGCGACAGAAGATGATATGATCGAGACGCGAGTCGAGACCCAGGCGGTGGAGCTCTTCCCGCCACAGCTGAGCGGGGCTTCCCCACGGTGTGTTAGAGACGATGCCCGTGGTGATTCCACGAGCCCGTAGCCTCTCCAAGACCGGAACGCTATCCTCGTAGACCCTACCCAGTCGAAAGATTGGGTCCATGAACTCCGTCGAGAGACTCGCGGCCAAAGCAACATCAATCTCGAAGATCCGCGCAAGCCGTACTTCCATCGGCCGGACCTTGTGGTCGGCGGCTTCGTGGTTCTCTTCGGAGACCCGTTGTCGGACGGTTTCAGCATCCACGCGCAGGAGACTGGCCGCCTTCAGGCGTTCCCTCACCCTAGTGATGCCTTGCTGAAGCAGCGAGGCGAACTCCGCCCTCTGGTAGTACTGGACGAGCGTACCTCCCAAGTCGAACAGCGTGGCTTTCTTCACGGGTCAGGGGCTCAGAATGCCCCTCGATATAGGCAGCATCCAGGGACGGGCGACGACCTCCCTGTTGAAATCGGACAGGTCCTTTACGCCCCGGGAGTCGTCGATGCTGGGCCGGAGCAAACCTGCGGCTTTCGTGCCGTTGGGTTGATTCGAGGTCTCGGAGGTCGGACGGTTCGCCGAAGCCTCGGTCTCCCCTCACTGCAAGCGCGAGAAACGACAAGCAGATACGGGGTGATGCTCTCTCGTGTCCGGCAGCCCGGAGCGGTGGTGAAGTTGAAGGGGTTCGAACCCCCGGATCTGTTTGACCCTCGCACGTCGGTGTTCTTGTGCGGTGGCAGTCGTTCCCTCCTCCGCTGGGTCGCCTACGCCTTCGTGGCGGACCGCCCGGGCAGCTTCCTTTGGGGCCATGTCCGGATGGAGGGGGAGGTTCTCGAGGATACCGACCTCCTGAAGACTCAGCACATCCCTCGAGACCGGTTTGTTTCCGTCTCGCCCAGTGAGCTGGTGCGCGACGAGCTCGCGGGTAACGTTGCGCTGGGGGGCCTCATGCGGTCGGAGGGGGAGGAAGAGCACGTCCGACGGTTCGCTGATTTCCTGCGTTTGCCCAAGCAGACCCAAGACCTGTTCTCCCGCCTTCCCCGGGAGGGGCCGTCGCCTGTCCTCGTCCTTTCGGGGGGTCAGCGCTTGGCGGCGTTCTACACGTTGGAGACAGTGGGACCTACGGTCCGCTCCATCGTCCAATTCGGGGGATCCATGTTGATGACGTGGGAGGAAGCCCCACTGGCCGGTCGGTTCGAGTTTGAGCGCGTTCTGCACCTTAAGGGGTACGAACCGTCGAGGTGGAGGGACGCCGTCCTTACGGTGGAGAAAGGTTGGTCCACCGGACCTCTTCAGACGGGTGCAGAGCTACCGCTCAAGGACGTAGCCCCGGTCGCGTCGGTCCTCACAAGGACCTTGTGATCTCCTCTCCGGGGACGCTCCGGAGGAGCCACGCACTTACGGGTCGAGTTGTCGCTACGGTTGCGTCGGCGGCGGGCCCGAACCCGACCGCGGCGGGCTCGCCTCCGACGCCGCCCTAGCCGGAGGCTCGGGAACGGGACGCCATAGGCCTCCCGGACCGCCCTCCATGGGGGGCGGGAAGCGACACGCTCGAGCTCCACGACCTCGTGACGGCGACCAGGGAAATGTCCCTGCGGCTAACGAGAATTATAAGGCCCGGTTGAGCTTACTATACCGATGCTGGGCGCCCGCGTACCGCGCCCCGTTCCCCCCGCCCCGTTGTTCGGACGCGGGGAGGTCCTGGAAGAGGTCGATAGGCTGCTCGTCCAGGCCCAGCACGGTCGAGGTCAGGGACTCCTTCTCGTCGGCGCCGGGGGGGTAGGGAAGACCCACGTTCTCCGAGCGGTGGTGGACCTGGGAATCGACCGCGAGTTCCGGGTCTTGACGGGGCGAGCCTTGCCCGAGGAGCTGCCGTCGCCGTTCTCGTTGGTCCGCGACCTGATCGGGTCCCTGAGCGAAGACGCGCGGGGGATGCCCGCGGAGACCAAGGGAACGTCCCCGGTGCCCGTCTTTCTCGCCCCGTTCGGGGAAGCGGCGTCCGCCCGTCTCCAGATTCCGAGCGCCCGACCCCAGAGAGCGGCCGCGGAGGATGACCTCGAGCGAATCCTCGCTCCGAGCGGGCGCACCACCGTCGAGGGGGTCCGGGAGGGCCGCGAGAGGCTACTCGCAAAGGTCGAGGAGCACTTCCGGAGCCTCGCACGGGACCGGCCGCTCCTCCTTGCCATCGACGACCTCCATCTCGCCGACACCTCTTCGCTCGAGTTCCTGGGGCAATTCGCCCTCGGCCTGCCCAAGACCGCCACGGTCGTGGTTGCTACCGTCGGTGTGGACGCCGAGGTCCCCAAGCGAGCACGGACTCCGCTCGAGACCCTGAACCACGCCCCGGCGTTCCATTCCATGCCCCTGAGGGCGCTCACCCCGTCCGAGGTGACGGAGTTCGCCCGCTGGATCCTGGGCGACACCGCCCCGGACCCCCAGGACATCCTGCGATGGCACGCGCAGACCGAGGGGAACCCGTTGTTCATCGAGCAGCTGGTTCGGACGGTCACGGGCTCCGGCTCGCCAGCGGTCCGCGACCTGTCCCCCGAAAGTGCGGATGTGACCGAAATCCTGCTTTCTCGAGTCCGGGCGCTCGGCGAGGACGACCGACGGATGCTGACGTACGCGGCCGTGTTCGGCAAGGAGTTCGCGCTCTCCGACCTCGAAGCGATGGCGGGCCTAGAGAACGAAAGCGTCACCCGGAGCCTTGACAGCCTGGTCCAGAAAGGCCTGCTCCGGGAAAAGGGAGGCGACGTCTATGAGTTCGTCACCGAGGCTGTGCGGACGAACGTCTACGCTGGCCTGACGGAAACGCGACGATCGATCCTGCACCGGAAAGCGGGCATGGCGCTCGAGGCGAGGGGCCATGCCGGCGACTCCGAACTCGCGCGGCATTTCTATCTCGGCCGGGACAACGACCGCGCTGTCAAGTACAATGTCGCGGCGGCTCAGAACGCGACCCTTGCCTTCGCGTTCGATACCGCGGTCACGTATCTGGCGCGGGCTCTCGAGGCGGAACGCCGACGACCCGGGCGTGAAGTGAGCGATGAGATGAGGCTTCTCACCGAGGAGGGACGGCTCTTGATCGAGTTGTACGACCTCCGCCGCTCCGAGGAGGTGTTCAACGAAGCAGTCCGGCTCGCTCGGTCCCATCCCGGCCACAACCTCGAGCTCGGACGCGCGCTGCTCGGCTTGGCCCAGTGCCGCTATCTGCGCGGGGAGTACCCTAACGCGGAAGCGCTCGCCACGGAAGCGTGGAGCTACTTGACCGTGGTCGGGACGATGCTGGATCGGATGGCCGTCCACCGAGTGCTCGGCGTGGTCTACATGCGCCAGGGCGATCTTCGACGGGCCGAGACGCACCACCGGGCGGCGCTAGAGATCGCCGAACACCAGGGAACGCCTCTCGAGCTGGGGCACGCTTTGATCGACGTGGCCAACCTGATGGTGCCTGCGGGTCCGGAGCGTCTCGAGCCCGCCCTCGAGCTCTACGCGCGAGCCGCGGACCTGTTCGCCGAGGGGGGCGACCACGGAGCTCGGGCGCGAGTGCTGATGAATCGTGCGGTGCTCGAGTGGATGGCGGGGCGCACCGACGACGCGCTCAAGGACCTCGCGCCCGCGATCGAGGCAGCCGAGCGGTCGCGCTCTCCCCGGTGGATCTGCTACTGCCACATCAACCTGGCCCAGTTGCAGGCGGAACTGGGGCATCCGGAGTTGGCTTGGCCGCCGCTCGAGCGGGCCGTTCAGGTCACCGCCCCCATCGGGGACACGTTCGCCGACCAACAGATCCTCTTGACTCGGGCGATGATCGCCCACGCGGACCGCTCGTTCGACGCGGCCGAGGCAGAGTACCAGAAATCGCTCCACCTCGCCTTCAAGCTCCATCTGCCGTCCGAAGCTTCAGAGATCTTGCTGCGCATGGCCCAGCTCGCCCACGACCGCGGGGACGACTCCCGGGCCCGAGATCGGCTCGCGGAGGCGCGCGCGAGCGGCCTCCTCGACCACCGCCCCGACTTCGCCCCTCGGGTCGCCGCCCTGGAACGGTCCCTCTCCGCGCCGCCGAGTCCCGAGCACTAGAGTAGGAAGGCCCAAGAATCACCGCGGGCGCCGCGGGACGGAGCGCTCTGGACAAGAGCCTGCTGCCGGGTTCGCAGACGGCTCTTTCCTCGTAGGGCCGAGGTGAGAATGCGGGCCTCCCAGGCGGAGGGCCTGGGATCCTCCTCGAGCTCCGGCGACCCGGCGCACCTTGCAGTCGCGAGGCCACGAATTCACCCAAGCTTCACCAAACCAATCCCTTTCCGGCAGACCAGGCCGCGCGCGGTCGGTCCTCAGCCGTGCGAAGAATCGTCGGTGGTGGAAAGGAACTAAGGTGTGGGCCGCCATGGATCCGGGAAGCTGGCTCACGGCACGGTGAGGACGAGCCTTTTCTCCCCCGCGGCTCGGCTCCATGCCTCCTCCACATCCGAGAGTGGGCGGGCGTGGATTGCGACACGGAACCGCGCCGTGAAGAGCGCCTTCAAGAACTGGTTGATACCCCCCATGAGGTCTTCGTTGGTCGAGGCCCCGAGGCCGCTGCCGAGGATCTCAACGCCCGAGCTCCGAAGCTTCGAAGCCGTGAGTGAGATTGTTGTCCCAGCGAGGTTTCCGATCTGCACGTAGCGGATCCGCGACGCCCCTCGGGGTGCGTCGGGTCCCCCGAGGGCGGCGAGAATTGTCTCCGCCGAAGGACCCCACAGGTAGTCGAGCACAACGCCGATCTCGGAATCGCCCGCCTCCTTCCGCACTGCGTCGAGGAGCGCCTCGGCGGGTTGGCCGAGGGACAGGACAACGTCCGCGCCGAGCTCGTGGAGCGTGCGAAGTTTCGCCTCGTCACGTCCGGTTGCGATTACCTTCCGGGCGCCGAGGTGCTTCGCAACTTGGACTGCCATCCGACCCGAGGTACCGGTGGCGCCGTTGACGAGCACAGACTCGCCCGGTCGTACCGGTGCGAGGAGCGTGAGCGGGACCCAGCATGACATGCCGGGGTTCGCCGCAGCGGCGACGGTCGCGTCGTCGAGACCGTCCGGTAACAGAACAAGGCGGTCGGCCGAGATAGCCGCCCGTTCGGCCATCGATCCGAAGGGCGGCCTAGGGAAGGCGAAGTACACCCGTCGCCCGTCCGTGGTCCGCCCGACGCCGTCGATGCCGGGCACGAACGGAAGTGCCGCGTGAGCACTGTAGTGGGTGCCCGCGGCACGCGCGAGAACGAGAGGGCTCACCGCCGCCGCCGTGACCGACACGGTCGTTTCGCCGGGTTGAGCCGTGGGTTCCGAAAAGTCGCCGTAATACGGGGGGTGCCCGAACTCCCGAACGATGGCGGCCTTCACAATCGTCCCTCGCTCCTCGACAGCTCGGAACCCCTTTTACGGTGAACGCACCGGTACGTAAGGAGTGGTTTTGCAAATCCCTGTCTTTGGAAAGGGATGCGTTGTTCCCATTCCGCTGCCGATACCGGTGGAGTTACTGGCCACCGGGAGGGATCGGGGCCAGTCCCCTCGGGGCTCGTCGTCGGATAATGCCTGTCCTGAACGTGGCAAAACCAGCAACAAGAAACAGGACACCCGCCGTGAGTTCCAGGAACCAGCCGGACGATGGCCCCCATTGCGCCGTGGTGATCGCCGAAGTCCCGTTGGGGCCCGTAAACGTCCCTTCGCACGTGGTCGCGGGGCCGCAGGTGCCCCAAAACGTCGAGCTGGGGCCGCCGTAGTTCGGCGAAATCGAAGACGCGTGAGCTACTGCCGTGGGCTGGAGCACCGCTACGCCGAGCACCAATCCAAGGGAAACCAAGGCAGTGGCTGCCAGCACCAGACCGACCGTTGTCCTCAGTCTCCAACCACCACGACCGTTCAGGAGGAGGAATAGTCCTCCCAGCGAGGCGATGCCCGCGAGCAAGACGATCCATGAGAGATTCCAGACGAGAGCGTAAAGGAAGCCAAGCTCATCGTTCGCGCCACAGGGTGTTGCAAAACAGTCGTACGATTGTGCCATTCCATTCGGGTGTGTCCAAGTTCGAGCACAGAACTCGTTCCAAGCGGGGGCGCTGTCTGAGGCCGAACAGTAGTATCGCCATTGGCTCCCTGGATAGAGTGTTGACTTCACCTCTAGGTCGAACGTCACGTTCTCGACCGAGTAATTAGACAGCTCATGCGTCATCACGTACCATGGGGCGAAGGGGGTCTGCAAGGCCGATGCCACGCCGACGGCGACCAACACCGCGATAGCGCACTCACCCCAGGCGGGCGGCTCAACGCTTGGGTTCTTCCTCCGAACCGGTGGCATGCCTCATCACGGGAAGAGAAGGGCGCGTATCAACTCATGCCGGAATCCCGTGCTTTGCTCTCGCCCGGGGTGGCGACTCGCTCCCACCCGGCTAAGCGAGCAGCGGGGAGGAGTAGGTACCCTGAAACATCACGGTGATCGGATAGTTCGAGACGATCGTGATGGCCGCTGCGGTCGGGGGGTCGCCCCAACCGATTGGCTGCGGAGCCGACGCCCAGGTGAAAGGGGCCGTCCCGCTCAGCGCGAAGAATCCACTGCTAGCGGTGGAATTGTAGCTCCCGCTCTGGAACCCGACCACGACCCAGAGTGGTGAGGAGTTGGAGGCCACGTAAGTGCCGGAAAGCTTCGACACCGAGGGGAGGTCGAGAAACCCAAGGTAGAAGCAGGCCCCGGTGTGCTCGCCGGGTTCCGGAGGGGACCAGACACCGTTCGGGCAGCTCGTTGTCACAGAAAGGACGTACGCGGTAGTTCTGCTCTCGTCTTGTGTGAGAACGTACCATGACGGCAACGCAACTAGGAGCACTACGGCCACGATCAACAAGATGGGACGGGGCCGGCGCCAGCGTCTCCCTCGAATGGGAACTAGGTTCGAGTCCGTCGGCGCCATCCTTTGGGGAGCCCCCGGCCCCTCGCCTGCTGAACCGTCCCCCACGGCTCGGAGCCGGATGGCCATCGTCTCCCATCAAGCCGCAGATCGGTTTACGCTCTCCTGAAGGTTGCCGAAACGGCCGGCATGGATCAACCGGAGGAGGGAGTACCTACCGAGGGATAGCACGTCGGGTTCGACACTCGCGAAAGCCGGAACCGGGGGCTCTCGAATCGCGTCCTTATCGTGCCCCCGAAACCTGATTTCAACTGAGGGCCTAGCTAGTTCGGCATGGAGCATCCGGGGGCCGTTCTCGCCATCGGACTTGCCGTAGCCGCGGTCGTCGCGGTTCTCGCCCTCGCATGGGGTGCAGCCCCGCCACGCCCGTGGTCCGTCGAACAGGTCGTGTATCCAGCCGGTGCCATCATCCGAGTTCCGGGGTCTCCGGTAGCGACGTTCGACGTGCCGTCCGGGGGCGGGGTGCTTGTCGGAGAGGCCAATGTTGACCATACATCTGTGCTGATTCAGGCCGCGCCGGCCGGAGAATTCCTCAACTGCACCGTCTTCAACAGCTATTCCGGCGCTCCCTGGTCGTACTCGGTCAACGAGTCTCTGGCGCCGGGTCAGCACGATTGGGGGGCGTTGTGCGGTGGGTTCGCGAACATCACGATCACCGAACCTATCGAGGTCCTGTATCCCTGAGCCGACTGTTCTCCCCCTCGACGTCGTCCGCGTCGAGGGATTCGCGCCGGGCCGCGCGTTCTGGCCTGGCACATCAATCCCGCACCGCCGTCACCCCCGGGGTCCATCACGGCCTTCGTCCGGCCCGCCCCGGGTCCTGGGCTCCCAGACGCGAAATCGGGGACGCCTACGAGGGTAAACACCTGTCGCTCGCTCGTTGGTCGAGTTTGATTGTAGGACTTCCGGCACCCCCCGGGGGTCATGTCGAGCGGCACGGGCGGGAGACGGACGGCGCACGTCGGTTACACCTTTCCGCACGGTCCAGCTAGTAATAGCCAAGGAGACCGGGGAGGGGGATTTCGTTCACAACGGGCCCCTTGTGGGGCGCCCTCCCCATTCTTCCACAACTCAGACCTCGTTCAAGGCAGGGGTTTCTCTATGGGGAGGACTAGGACCGTCCTCCTCCGCAGTCGACCAAACGGATTGGGTGGCTCGACTCGTGTCGACGCCCTAACGTGCAATCCTCCACGCTCAACTCCCGTTGAACACATCTGGGACCCGGGTCACCCGTTGGTGGAGAATCCCCCCCGGCAGGGAAGATCCGCCCCCGGCCGTGCGTTCGGAAGGCGCCCGAGGAGCCCACCGTTCTCGTTCGCCGTGAAGATGGAGGGCCGGGGACCCCGGCCCAACACGGTTGCCGACCTCATCCATCGCAACGTCAGGTGCTTCAGCCATCGGGTCCCCTGTGTCCAGGCAGAGCCACGGAGGAGCTGGGAGGCCACGTGGTGCACGCTAGGAAGGGTGTCGCCCGGCCGGGCACGAAGGGATGCTTCCTCAGGGGTGGAGACCAGACTTCGACCCAACCACAGGCAGCCGAAGCCCAAGGGTTGCCGAACATTGCCCGCCCTGAGGATCCCTCGGGCGGTCCGTGCAAACCTTACTGGTGAGGGATGGGAGATATGTGGAAGAGCTGTCTTCGCCAGCCAGAAGGTGGCGTGCTTGGAAGCTCTTAGGCGAGGTGTCGGCGGTCGGAGACTCTCCGCGATCGTGGTCGTTCTTGTGACGGTGATGGGAGCGCTAGCCGCGAGCGGATCCCTTCTCGGCGGTTCTCATGGCGGGGGAACTGTCCAGGGACCGGGTCCCGGCCGAGGTGGTGGTTCCGATACGCTCGCCGCGCCAACGACGGACCGCGCCGCGCTCAAGGGTGTCGCGGGAGCGCTCGACCCTACGTCTGCAGCGGTCCCGCATGTGAAGGATTCGCTGGTGCTTCTCAACAACACCGTCGTTCCGGGAAACTTCCCGGCATTGAACGGGATTCAGCTGAACGGGGAGGCCTATGATGGCGGCCGGGGGGAGGTCTTCGTCGCGGACGAGCTCACGAACAACGTGAGCGTGATCTCGGATTCCAGCTACAAGGTCGTGGCGGGTATACCAGTGGGCAGCGAACCGTGGGCGGTGGCCTATGACAGCGGGAAGGGCGAGATCTTCGTCACGGACGACGGCTCGAACAACGTGAGCGTGATCTCGGACACCAACGACACCGTGGTGGCGACCGTTCCGGTGGGCAGCGCTCCGGTCGGCGTGGCGTATGACAGCGCGAAGGGAGAGGTCTTCGTCACGGCGAGCCCGACCGCTTACCTCACCTACGGCATCGTGAGCGTGATCTGTGACGGAAGCACCTCCTGCGGCGGCTCAACGGACCTGAACAAGGTGGTCGCGACGGTCGCGGTGGGCCCTGTGCCCTCCAGCGCGGCGTATGACAATGCGAAGGGGGAGGTCTTCGTCACGAACTCCTGGTCGAAGAACGTGAGCGTGATCTGTGACGGAAGCACCTCCTGCGGAGGCTCGACGGACCTGAACAAGGTGGTCGCGACGGTCGCGGTGGGCACTTACCCCTCCGGCGTGGCGTATGACGGCGCGAAGGGGGAGGTCTTCGTTGCGAATGCTGGCAACTATCCCGACTACCTCGGAAATGTGAGCGTGATCAACGACACGTCGGACAAGGTCGCGGTGACGGTCCCAGTGGGTAGCTGGCCCAACAGCGTGACTTATGACAGCCGGAAGGGCGAGGTCCTCGTCACGAACAGCGACTCCAATAACGTGAGCGTGATCAACGACACGTCGGACAAGGTCGTCGCGACGATCCCGGTGGGCATCTACCCTGGCGGGGCCGCGTACGACGCGGCGAGGGGGTACGTGTTCGTCGCCAACTCCGAATCGAACAACGTGAGCGTGATCTGGGACGCCAGTAACGGGGTGGTGGCGACGGTCCAACTGGGCAGCAATCCCATCGGCCTGACGTACGACAGTGCGAAAGGCCAGGTCTTCGTCGCGGACGCGGGCTCGAACAACGTGAGCGTGATCAGCGACACGTCGGACAAGGTCGTCGCGACGATCCCGGTGGTTGCTGGTCTCCCGGTGGGCAATAGTCCCTACGGCTTGGCGTACGACCGCGGGCAAGGGGAGGTCTTCGTCACGGAGATCGGCGGCTCTCCCAACTATTACGGAAATGTGAGCGTGATCGACGACTCGTCGGACGAGGTCGTGGCGACGGTCGTGGTGGGCTCTGACCCCTTCGGCGTGGCGTATGATAGCGCGACAGGGGAGGTCTTCGTTTCGAGTTGGGGGACCAATCCCCACTATTACGGCAACGTGAGCGTGATCTGTGACGGGAGCACCTCCTGCGGCGGCACGGCGGACCTGAACAAGGTGGTGGCGACGGTCCCGGTGGGCAGTTACGCCACCGGCGTGGCGTATGACAGCGCGAAGGGAGAGGTCTTCGTCACGACGAGCTCGACCACCTACCCCTACTACGGCAACGTGAGCGTGATCTGTGACGGAAGCACCTCCTGCGGCGGCACGGCGGACCTGAACAAGGTGGTGGCGACGGTCCCGGTGGGCCTCTACGCCACCGGCGTGGCGTATGACAGCGCGAAGGGAGAGGTCTTCGTTTCGGACATGGGGGATCCTCCCCTCTTTTACGGAAATGTGAGCGTGATCGACGACACGTCGGACAAGGTCGTGGCGACGGTCGCGGTGGGCTTTGAACCAGCAGGGGTCGTGTATGATGGCAGCCAGGGTGAGGTCCTCGTCACGGACTCCAACTCGAGCAACGTAAGCGTGATCAGCGACACATCGAACACGGTCGTGGCGACGATCCCGGTGGGCAGTGAGCCCCTCGCCGCGGCGTATGACAACGGGCAGGGACAGGTCTTTGTTATCAACGCCCTGCAGGGCACCGTGTCTATCATCGCATGGCCCAGCGCCACGTCGAGTTCCTCTTCGGGCCTGTCGACACTCGACTACGCGATCATCGGCGTGGTGGTGGTCGTGGCCGCGGTCGCCGTCGCGGCGGTTCTGCTGCACCGTCGGGTAAAGGCTCCTCCCAAGAGTCCCGAAACCCCCCCGCCGCCGTCGGGTGCGGGCGGGCCCCCGACGACGCCACCCTAGTCGAGGGGTCGGGACGGGAACGCCGTAGGAGTCCCGGACTGCCCTGCGTGGGGGGCGTGGAGCGTCACGCTCGGGCTCCACGACGCCGGGGACCCGGCCCGATCGACAAGCGTGCTGCGTTTCGCGCGGCTTGACCTGGGCATGTGGCGGAGGCGGGGCTGGTCGAGGAGCATGAGCGCACGGAGCTCGTCGCTGTGGGTGAGCGCCGTGGAGCGCACCCGCTCGACGAACATGATGACGGCAAGCCGCGTGCGGTCCCAGCGGCCTGTAGAACACGCCGGTCAGATTGACACGGTCGCGGGTCCGACCAGGCCGGAAGTGGGCGCCTGTCCTAGACACTTACCCGTTCCGAGGGTGCAGCCACCCTCCCCAGGGGCCGCGATTCCGAACGGAACCTCGGGACCCGAGAAGGGACGGGTCGTGCGGGCAAGAGCGGACGGTGCCTTCCCTACCGGTCGGGCCTCAACAGAACCCCTCTGGGTACGGCGGGGTGATCCCACCGTCCCGATCCTGCAGCGGGGAGACAACTGGTCCCTGGCGGCACCCTCAGCGGTTCCCTGCCAGCCGGGCGAGCCGCCGGACGAACGGAACGGACCTGCCGATCATGCTCTCTATGGACTCCAACAGCAACCGATCGCCGTCGTCGATGCTCTTGGTAAGGAGCACGGCGAGCACGAAGACGCCGGCCATCACGAGGGCCACGGGAGGGAGGGCCAACTCGGGGATGCGGGCCCGGGCCGCGAACAGCAGGAGGGCGAGCGGGATCGAGGCCGCCGCGAGCGGAACACCGAAGTGCTTGTGGAACGGATGCACTCCGTCCATGACCGCCAGCTCGGCGAGGGAGAGCGCCGCAAGCAGGAAGTTCGAGGTCCCCCAGGCGATCGCTGCCCCGATGTACCCTTGCGACGGCACGAGCGCGAGCCCGATCCCCACGTCGACCACGCCGGCGACCACCGAGTTGATGGCGACAAGGCGGACCCGCCCGTAGGCGATCTGGGTCACCATGGCCGGGCCGAGGATGGTGGCTGTGAAGGCGGCGGCGACGGTAAGCTCGAGCGGCAGGATGATCGCGGAGTAGCCCGAGCCGTAGACGAAGCCGAGCGACCGTTGGGGAAGCATGGCGAACAGCAGGAACAGGGGCAACGAGAACGCCAGGAGCCACTTGGTGATCGTGCCGTAGATCAGCTGGACCGCGTGGGGGTTCCTTCGTCGCAGGAACCCGGTCGCGACCGGGAGGAAGATGTACGACGCGGAACCGATCCCAATGCCGACCAAGCGGGCGAGCGTCAGCGAGGCGGTGTAGACGCCCACCTCGGAAGAGTGGTAGGCGCCCAGAACGAGAGTATCGCCCGAGCCCGCGAGGGTGAGCATGACCCCAGAAATGAACAGAGGAACCGTGAACCTGAGCAGGTTGCCACGCGTTTCGACGGCCTGAGGCCCCGGGGGCAGGTGGCGCGGCAGTCGACGCAGCGTATAGACGACGAGCAGACCCAAGGTGATCGAGTTCGAGAGGGCGTAGGCGGCGAGAGCAGCGGTGTAGGAAAGTCCGATCGACGGAAGCTCGAGGGCTGCGACGAGAAAGACGAGGAGCAGCCCGGGGCTCAGGGCCTGGATGTACAGGGCGTTCGGAATGACATCTGAGTATCCCCGGAAGATCGATGCGATCAGCCCGGAGACCAACGCGGTGCCGATGATGATCGAGAAGAACTCTAGACCGACCCTGAGGTCGGGGATCCCCAAGGCCTTCGCCATGGCGGGCGCGGCCAGCCATAGAGCGACGCCCAGGACGAAGGCCGAAGCCACCGTGGCTGCGATGGACGTCCGGACAATGGTGCGACGCTCTTCGTAGGAGGCGGCATGCGGGAGACTTCGCGCGACCGCGTTCGGGAGTCCGAGCGTGCCCACCGCCCCCAGGATGCTCGCGAGGGTAAGCCCGAGAGAGTAGGCATTCCAGTCCGCGGTGGGGCTTCGGACGATCAGCACCCGCGCAAAGAAGGTGAACACGATGAGGCAGAAGGCCGAGATACCCACGAGCAGGGTGCCCTGGGTGACGGTGGTCAGCCCCTCGCGCAGTTCCCTCGAGCTGGTCGCGACCAAGGGTTCCCCGCAACGACGCCTCGCCCCGGACCGTAAAGGCCTAGCGATGCGTGGAAAGCTGAGGCCAGCGGGAACCCATCCGGCCGGTGCCACACCTCCCGAGAGCCGGGGCGAGCTCGTTCACCAGCCGCCCGCGCGAATCCCGGCCCGACACTCCAAGCTCCGGCCCGACGCGCGGCGTCACGGGTCTTCGACGGTCCTGGCGGAGTCCGGGCCCTTCACTGGAAATCGCGCGCAAGCACCGCGGCGACGGGATCGAACTCGCCGAGACGATGCTCGGAACCCGGGCGAAAAGGTCCGGCCGAGGGTCCCTTCTCGACACGGAGGGTAGTCTGCCTCCACGACTTCGAGTTGCCTCCCTCTAGATGGAGGCGAATCTCGAACGCATCGTGGGAACCGGGCGGGGCGTCGGCGAACGTCATGAACAGGCTCCCGCCGGCTCCGACAATGGCGCCGAGAGCCGGGGCCAGCGCTCTGGCCGGCCACACGGCCACGAGCCGATGGGCATTCGACAACACGAGCACCTTCGGCCGATTCCCGGAGGACCCTCGGGCGAGCAACCGCTGGGCGCCGGGCGGGAGTCGAAGGAAGTCCAGCAACCGTCCGAGAGCGACGTCGGACTCTTCCTCCCGGATCACCCCGGCGATGGCCATGTTCGCTACTGCGTCATTGGGGATCAACCCGGCGGGACTCACGACATTCATCCGGTCGGGGGGAATCAAGTTGCGTGAGAGGGGGTCGACGTCGGTCAGGACCTCGCCCTCCAGCCGTACATCGGTCCAGACGAAGCCGGGGTCCGCGGCGGAGGCCAGGGCGTAGGCGACCCAGTTCAGGAGGGGACGGCTGCTGCCATACATGACCATGGAGGTGGGGCGATCGAACGGCAGGTCGAACGGCGTCACGCTGGCAGTCCAGTCCAGAACGCTGGGCCACGCCGTTCATGGATTCCATAGGTAAGAACATGCCGCCGGGTTCGCGGGCCACCTTGCCTTAGGGGGGGTAATGCGGCCGGGTCCCCGCAGGGGCACTGTCGAGGACTCTCGCCGAGTTCGCGCGACCTCGCAGGTCTATGAGGCCGAGTTCCGACGCGGCCCGACCAGGTAGACCTCGTGCCCTGAGCCGAAGGGCGGATCCTCGACGGGGGGATTGCGTAGTGGGGGGAGGATTCTGTCAGCCGGGAGCCGGCCGGACCATCGCCCGTATCAGGTCGTGGCGCGTGATGATGCCGACCAAGCGCCCGTGCTCCACCACCGGCAGCCGATTGATCTCATGCTCGCGCATGATCTCGGCAGCGACCCCGACCCGGTCCTTCGGCCCGATGACGAACGGTGGTGCCGACATGACCTCCTCGACCCGAGTCGATTCGAGCTTCTCTCGCAGGTCCATCAGCGACTCCAGGGGCTGCTGTTCAAGACCGGACATGATCATGCCGAGGATTCCGCGGACCTCCGGGGAACCCGCTCCGCCCATCATCACCCGGGCGACGTCCCGTTCGCTGATGACACCGGCGACCTTGCCGGCTGGACCGATGACCGGAAGCCCGGAGGCCCCTCGGCTGCGCAGCAGCGTGAGGGCCTCGAAGAGGGTGGCCCCGGCTCCGATGGTGACCACCGGCGAGGTCATCACCTGCGAAACGAGGACCGGCGTGGGACGGGCCTCCACGGCCCCGGAGGCGCGGGCCGCTCGGCGGCCAGACCGACCGCCCCTCGTGACGGGAGGAGCCCGGCGGGCCCGGGATCCTGCCCCAGAAGCTCGACGGACAGGGTGCGAAGCTGGCATGGTCGACCGATCCGTGCCCCGGAACGTCAAGGCCCGAATCACATATGGCACTTCGCGTTGGACAGTTCCCGACCCAGCGGAGGCACCGGTCCTCTTCAAGCGCGGGCATGGAGCCCTCACGACGCTCTAGGTAGGGCCACCCTCAGTCCCGTGGTGCGGCGCAACGACTGTGGTCCTCGGGTCGTCCGCGCGAACCAGTTGGAATCCAGCACCTTCGGTGATATCCGGGCCGACCGTAGACCGGTGCGCTGAGACCGTCGGGTTGGTCGAACCGCTCCGTGCAGCGAGGCCGCCGCATTGGAGACGTGCTGCCAGAGGCAGCACCCCCTGGGGACCGTTCAGGAGGGGTGGTAATCTTTGGCCGACCCGGCATCCATATACTTCGGGGAGGCATGCCGCGCTCTGGACGGCCGTCTTGCCGCGCCCTTCGAGACGGTGGTGGTCGGGGAACCCTCGCGATCATTTGTCTCACGTTCGCGAGCTCGTGTACCCATCCGAGGGAAGGTTGACGGTTGATGGAAGGTGACCATGGTGACGGGTCGGAAGCCGCCAAGAGGGGCCGACGGTCGTAGCGGCCACGGGTGACGGAGGGAACGGCGCATGGCGTTGATTCAAAAGAAGTGCGAAGGGAACATCGGGACCATCGCGCTCGATCACTACGAGAAACGCAACGCACTGGGGGACGAGTTGATCTCGGAAGTGGTCGAAGCCCTGGCCGAGTTCAAGGGGAGACGGGCGCGGGCGGTGGTGTTGCGCTCGGCGAGGGACGAGAAGGTCTGGTCGGCGGGGCTGGACGTGTCGCAGCTACCAAAGTCGGACGTGGATCCGCTGCCCTACACGGATCCCTTTGAGCAGTTGCTACGCGCCGTGAAGGAGTTCCCTGCGCCGGTCATCGCGATGATCCACGGAACGGTGTGGGGCGGGGCGTGCGATCTCGTGATGAACTGCGACCTGGTGTATGGGGATGAGACGTGCGCCTTCGCGATCACCCCGGCGAAGCTTGGATTGCCGTACAATGCGGGCGGATTCCTGTCGTTCATGACACGTTTGCCGTTAGGGATCGTGAAGGAGATGTTCTTCACCGCGGAACCCATCTCGGCGGAGCGGGCGGAACGGGTCGGCCTCGTGAACGCCATCGCGCCGGCAGCGGACCTGGAAGTGCGGGTGTATGGCACGGCGAGCACGATCTCGACGCGATCGGCGGCGGCGATCGCGGCGTCCAAGGAGGCGATGCGGGTGCTGAGCGAGGCGGTGGCAATCAATCCCGCGACCTACGAGCATCTCCAGAGTCTGCGAAGGGATGTGTACTTCGGACGTGATTATCGTGAAGGGATTCAGGCGTTCCTCGAGAAGAGGCCACCAAAGTTCTGAGGCGAGAATCCGGCTTGTCCCTGCGGGGTCGGTGACGACCTTATGAGGCGACCCCCCCGGCCGCGTGGGGAGGCAAGGGTCGACCCCCATGCAGCAACGGACATTATTCGGAGAGGCTGCGGGTGAGCATGAAGCTCAGGAAGCTGGGACGGACCGGCACTCTGGTCGGCGAACTTTGCCTGGGAACGATGACCTTCGGCTGGCAGGCGGACGAAGAGACCAGCCACCGGATGCTCGACCGTTACGTCGAGGCCAAGGGCAACTTCCTCGACACGTCGAACGTCTACTCCTCGGGCAAGTCCGAAGCGATCATCGGTAACTGGCTCTCGCGCCACGACCGGCAGGACATCGTCCTCGCGACCAAGGCCCGGTTCCGGACGGCCGACGGCGCGAACAGCGTGGGACTGTCCCGAAAGCATCTGTTCCACGCCGTCCACGACAGCCTTCGCCGTTTGCAGACCGACTACATCGATCTCCTCCAGGTCCACGCCTGGGATCCTCTCACTTCGGTCGAGGAGACGTTCGGCACCCTCAACACGCTCGTAGAGGACGGGCTTGTGCGGTATGTGGGCGTCAGCAATTACCGGGCCTGGCAGTTCGAGAAGGCCCTTCAGCTGTGCCGGTCGCGAGGCTGGCACGAACCCGTGAGCCTCCAGCCCCAGTACAGTCTCTATGCCCGAGCCACCGAGTTCGAACTGATCCCCATGTGCGTGGCCGAAGGTATTGCGGTGCTTCCCTGGAGTCCGCTGGCCAGCGGGGTCCTTTCCGGAAAGTACCGGGATGGAATACGCAATGCACCCAGCGGCACGCGCATCGCCGACTCCAAGGATATGGAGTTCTACGCAAGCCGCTTCGACAACGACCGGACCTACCGCATCGTCCGAGCCGTGGAGGCGGTCGCGCAGGAGGCGGAAAAGACCATGCCCCAGGTGGCGCTGAACTGGCTCCTGGAGCGTCCCGGCGTCACCGCCCCGATCATCGGCGCGAGGACCCTCGATCAACTCGCGGAGGACCTGGGATCGACCGGTTGGTCGCTCCGCAAGGAGCAGATCGCGGCGCTGAACCAGGCGAGCGAGCCGATGGTCACCTACCCCTACGATCAGAGGGCCGAGGAGCAGCAGCGGGCGGGGAGGGAATTGGAGTAAGGCCCTCAAGGACCCCCGGTTGCGCCAGGGGGGATGGCCGGCCTGCACCCCTGCCAGCGGTGGAAGGTCGCCCGGAGGAATCGGCCGTCTCTCCTCGGAGGCTAGGAGCGTGAGAGCGCCCAACGGTCCCCGGAGGGGCCTCCCTTCACGGGAGAATGTCCGGACCTCACCGTAGGGATCGGGTGGGAATCCCCCGCAACAACCGTCGGCGGAGCCGGACGCCTCGGGCTAGTTTGCCCGACTAGCCCACCTTGAGTGCCCAGACCGCTATCAGCAACAGCACCGTCGCCATGAAGAACGCGAAAATCGACAGCGCGTAGTGAGTACGCAGGGCCTCGCGGCTCGGTCGGTGTGGTTGCAGGGATCGGGCGAACAGATTCGCGGACAGAATCGTTACAAGTGCGCCCAAGTAGAGGAGCGCGAGACCGTAGTCTTGGAACGGGTAGTCGCAGCCGACGGTGGTTGAAAATGGCCCGACGACGGTCTCCGTTTGACAGGTTGTCAGAAGGAAGGTGCCGATCACGAGTAAGCCTACTGCGAGGGTGAGGAAGGACGTCCCCAGGATTCGAGTCAAGGATGAGTAATCGTCGGAACGGGGCTGGTCCGACATCGTGAACGGCCACCCATCGCGGGGATAAGGGACTTGCCCAGATAGGCGGCATGAAAGGATCCCTTTCGGAAGTGGTCACGGAGTCAAGGTCAAGGATGGGCGTGACGCGTTGGTATTAGTTCGCGTATCGAGTTCCGACCTGAGTCATTTCTCAGTATCGTGTCGGGACCGGGAAGGGTTATCGGTCAAGTTGACGTGCCTTTGGGCGTGCCGTACAAATCGAAGCGGAAGCAGAGGGAGGCCACCCGGGCCTCCGTGGCCAAGTGGTATCAGGCCCACAAGGCGAAGCGAGCGGCCTACATGCGGAGGTACCGACGGAAGCTCAAGGAGCGAGCTCACAAGGCCAGGCGCGCGGCGTACATGCGGAAGTACCGACGACGGCTCAAGAAGGCCTAGAGGCTAGCCCGCAAGCCAACCGACCGGTCGAGAGAGCGATCGTGCCAATCCTGTGGGCGGGCGAACCCTCCCTGAGGATCACGATCGTCCGACGCGGTCGTCCATCTCTCGAGCGGCTGGCCCCATTCCGTGCAAGGCTCTAGGCCGCCCCGGGCCTCGGAGTCGGACGCGGAGATAGGGTCCGCACCAGTAGGGTATCCTTGGCGTCGAGGGGAACATGGCGGAGTTTGACCGAATCGCACCGGTCTACGACGAGACCCGTGGATCCCTCTCGGCGGTGGCTCTCGAGGCGCTTCGGACGACGCTGACCCAGTCCGCCACCACCTCGGTCCTCGAGGTGGGCGTAGGAACCGGCCGGGTGTCGATCCCCCTGCAGAATCTCGGCTGGGTCGTGACCGGCGCGGACCTGTCGACCGGAATGCTCCTCCGCGCTCGAAGGAAGGGGCTGCGCCGGCTGGTCCGGGCGAATGCCGAGCATCTTCCTTTCGCGGATGCAACGTTCGATTCTGCGATCCTCGCCCATGTGTTGCACGTGTTCGACGATCCCTCGGCGGCGCTGCGGGAGACCGCCCGAGTTACGCGCGGAAGAATCCTCGCTCTGCTTCGCTCCTCGTCCGGATCCCCACCCAACAACGAGCGAAGACGGCAGGTCTGGACCCTCCTTCAGGAACTGCGAGCCCAGTACGGCCTTCCGTCGCCCGCTCGGCCCCGCCGATGGTGGCGCGAGGCGGCGCTCCTTCGGTCCGCCCCTCCCTTGGAGATCCACGAGCTGCCGGATTCAAGCCCCGGTCGCTCGGTCGAGGACTGGATCGTGGGCCTCGAGAAGCGAGCCTACCCGGGCCTGGCGGATGTACCGGACGACGTTCTGCAACGGATCGTTCGCGAGCTCCGACAGCGGATCCATGACCTGCCCGCCCAGGGCCCCCGGAAGGAGCGGCTAGCCGTTTGGAGGCCGGAGCAACTGAAGGACCTTCCCACGCTGGTCCCGGGGAGCACGGCCGACACAGGAGCCTTCGGCGAACCGGCCGCAGGCCGAGAGCCAGGTCCCGGGCACGCTCGTTGAGTTAGGTTGCGCGAGCGCGGCCCGGCAGGCCCTCCGCGGCCCAATTCGTCCGGGCGGGGTGGCCAAGCTTCCCGCTAGATGATCTCCACGATGGTGACGAGGACGAGCACGATGACCGCCGCCGCGAGGATCTTGGCCCACCGAACGAGTTCCGTCGTGTTCCGATCGATACGCCTCAGCGCTTCCGCGGAGTCGGCGGGTGGCATGTATGGCGGTGACATCCCTAGGGACGGTAGTCCGCTCATGCCGAGCCTACGTCGGGTCCCATCAAAAGCGTTCCGAGCTTCTAGCATGAGTCAGCCGACCCAGACCGGGGTCCTCCCCGAGGCATGCCATGCTCGGCCGCCGGACGACGACCACGCGGCCGCGTCCTGAGATCTGGACCGACGGGAGGAGTCTCTCCACATGAGGCCCTCATGCCATCTACGTGCCCTTGGATCCCCGCCCCTCACGTTACCCATCGTACAATACTGCGAAGACAGGAGCGATCCTGCACGTGCCTTGCGTGGAGGGTGGATGGACGCGGTTCTTCGAGGAAGAAGGCCCCCTCGGATGCGACACCAGGTTCTTAGCCCTAGAACACCACACGCCTGCGGTGGAGAACTCCATAGCAGGTGGGGAACACGGTGGAGCCTGAGAGGACCTTCAGTCGCCCCACATCGGTGCTCGTGTGGGGCACGAATCGACCCCTGCTGAACTGGGTGGTCTACGCCCTGGCCTCGGAGGCCGATCCCAAATTCATCTGGACCGATGTCCGGCTGGGGGACGAGGTGCTGACCGAGGCTGACCCGCTCGTGCACAACATGGTTCCCCCGGACCGCCTGGCCGTCGTCTATCCTGGCCAGTTAGCACCGAACGATGCGGCCGCGAACATGGCTATCGCCGGGGTGATCCGGGACAATCAACCCCCTGACGCCGTCCGGCGGCTGGTGGACTTCGTTCGGCTCCCGCTGTCCACCCAGCGGTTGCTCACCGGGGTACCCTCCAGAAACCGGCCCATGGTGCTGGTCCTCTCCGACGCCCAGCACATGGTGATCTTCTATCCGACCAAGACAGTGGCGTCCTTGGTCCGGGCCGTGGTCGAGGCCGGCGCCATCCTGTTCGTGACGTTCGTCAAGACGCCGCCCGAGAGCCGCCAAGAGTTCGAGACGGTCCTCCATGTCGAGGGAAACGATCCGAGGGCGTGGAGGGAAGCGACCCTCCGTGTCGAGAAGGGGCCCCCTGTCGGGCCCTTGCGAGGGGGCTCCACGCATCGACTTTCTGAGTTCCATCCCATCGCCACCGTGCTTGCACACAACCTGAAGCCCTGACAGGCCGACCGTCCCGGTCCGGTTTTTGCGCCACGGTCGGATTCCTCGTACCGAACGTCAGGGGCTCACCGCTGCGGGTCGGACGGCTCTACGATTCTTTCGTCTCCCTCGGTGTGGGCGGATCACGTCCCGTCGACCGCTCCCGCGAGCGGGTTCGAAACGAGAGTTCCCGTCAGGTCAGGGTCGAAGATCGGGAGGCGAAGCCCTTCCCACGGCTGCCTTCGGTCGACCGAACCTCGCCTGGGATGCGGTCCCACCTCCGGTCGAGACTTCGAGAGCGCGTAGAGTGTCGGTCGAGGCGCAACGCCATATCCGCGCGCGGCCGCGCAAGCTCGGTTGCCTTCTGGAAAGCTTATCGTTCGGAATCTTCCCTGGGCCTGGCGCATGCGGACATCCCTCAAGAGCCGACTCCTCGCCTCCCGAGAGCCCCGCTTCGGCACCTGGATCTCCTCCTCGTCCCTCGTTTGCCTCGATGCGCTCAAGGACATGGGGTTCGACTGGTTCGTGATCGACACCGAGCACGCCGCGGTGAATCCCGAGACCCTAGCCGCGATGGTCTCTGTCCTGGGAGGAGACGGCCCGACGCCGCTCGTGCGCGTGGGAAAACTGGACCAGTACCTCGTCAAACAGGCGTTGGACTCGGGTTCGCAGGGGGTCCTCGTGCCCCTGGTGAACACGGAAGATCAGGCGAAGGCCGCCGTCGCCTTCGCCAAGTACCCCCCTGACGGGGCGCGGGGGGCCGCCGCCACAGCCTCGTCGCGCTACGGCATGGAGCTCTCGTCCTACCTGAGGACGGCCAATTCGGAGACCCTGGTCGGCGTCCAGATCGAGAGTCGGGAGGCGCTGGACCATCTCGAGGGAATCGCGAGCGTGGGTGGGGTGGACCTGCTTTTCGTGGGGCCTCAGGACCTGACGCTGAGCATGGGCCTCCTGGACGACCGCAAGAATCCTAGGGTGCGGGACGCCATGCAGCAAGTGGTAGAGGCCTGTGAACGGCATGGGAAGGTTCCCGGAACGCTCGTCATCGACCCCGAGGAAAGGAAACGGGCGGTGGAGCTGGGATTCCGCTTCATCTCGCTCGCGTCGGACGTTCGATTCCTCCTCGACGGAGCGAGGATCCACCGGAACGGCTGAGACAGAGCGCCCCCGGTGCTGGTCGGGCATCTCACGCGCCCCGAGGTCTGCCAGGGGCGCGACCGCGCCCGGACGGTCCCCCGACCGCCGGGTCCGTGCGGTCCCATCCGTGCGCCTGCGCCGGATCGGTCGGGTCCCCGCTCGCGGCCCGCGGGAAGGTCGGAATCAGGTGGACCGTTCTCGCGGACCGGCCTCGCGCGACGCCCCCATCTGAAATAGTGGTCGGGGGTCGGTTTGAGTCGGGGGACGCGGAGGAATCCCGCTGAGACCTCCAAGGCGGCAAGCATCGTGAGCGATTCTCGGAGGGAGAGCGCGGAGGTCCCGACGCCCTCGACGTCCCCGGCCCCGAAGACCCTGGAGTCCTTCGACCGAGCCTACGCGAACAGGGTGATGCTCCTTCTCGCGGGCATCGTGGTCGTGGTGCTCTACATCGAAGGGATGCTGACCCCTGCCCTGCCGACCATCCAGCACGATTTCCACGTCGACACGGCCCAGGTGAGTCTGATTCTCTCCTCCTACGCCGCCGCGGGCGTGGCCCTCTCCCCGGTCGTCGGGAAGCTCGGCGACATCTACGGCAAGCGGAAGGTGCTCTCGGCCGTGATGCTGGGGTACGCTGCGGCGGTCTCCGTCACGGGCTTCTCGCCGACGTTCGCGTTCATGGTCGGGGCCCGAACGGTCCAGGGGATCGGTCTGACGATCATGCCCGTAGGGATGGCCCTCGTGCGCGAGGAGTTCCCTCGGGAGCTGGTTCCGCGCGCCCAGGGCCTCCTCAGCGCGATGTTCGGTGTCGGCTTCGTCATCAGCCTGCCGCTAGGCTCGTTCGTCACCCAGAACTACGGCTGGAGAGCGACCTATCACACCTCGATCCCGTTCGTGGTGCTCCTGGCGATCCTCGTGGTGCTGTTCGTTCGGGAGTCGCCGTACCTCCGCCCGAACATGAAGGTGGACTACGTTGGCGCCGCCCTCCTCGGCGGAGGGCTCGCGGGCGTCGTCACCGCGCTCTCGCAGGGCCAAGCCTGGGGCTGGACCTCCGTTCCCACGCTCGGCTTCTTCGCCCTCGGGTTCAGTCTGTTCATTCCGTTCGCGGTCTACGAAGCCTGGTGGAAGGGCCGGGGTCGCGAGCCGATCGTCGACGGCAGGCTGCTCGGAGAGAGGAACGTCGCGGTGACCAACGTGGTCCTTGCGACCGCCGGTCTCGGCATGTACGTCGCGCTGTTTTGCCTGATCTACCAGTTTGAGTACCCGCCGGCCTCGGGAGGGTACAACGGGGCCTTCCCGACGGTCAACATCCTGAGCGCGGGACTGGAGATCGTCCCGCTCGCCTTGGCCATGATCGTGGTCGCGACCCTGGCCAGCTTCGCCGTTTCGCGGACCGGGGTGAAACCCCTGGCCGTGGGGGGGAGCATCGTGACGGCGCTAGGGTTCTACCTGGTCTCGATGGCGACCACGCTCACACAGGCGTTGACCTATGAGGTCGTCATCGGGGCCGGCATGGCGCTGCTGAACGCGTCGATCATCAACCTCTTGGTGCTGACCGTCGACCCCCGCGACATGGGCCAGGCGACGGCGATGAACAACGTCTTTCGGAACGTGGGAGGGAGCGTGGGCGCACCCGTCGCCGGCTCCCTGCTCGCGACGTTCGTGCTCCACACAGGCCCGTTCGCCGGACTCGGGCTCCCCACGCACCTGGCGTTCCAGTACGCCTTCTGGGTCGCGGCCGCCATCACGCTGGGCAGCGGGCTTGCCGTGATCTTCGGGCAGGAGGTCCTTGGCCCCTCCCGGCACAGCAAGTTCGCGCATCTCCCCACCCTACCCCGGAGGGCCCGAAGGCCCAACGCCGCGCGTGAGCCGCTATCGTCCGAAGATCCCTCTCCGAAGTGAGCCACCCGAGCCGCCACTCCCACGGAGGGGACAAGGATCCTTGCGTCCTCTTCGGCGTGGGCCAGCACGGGCCCGCTCGCAGCCTCCGCGGTCGCCGCCGAAGGAGACGTTCCGGAGCGCTCGACCTCAAGCTCGAACGGGCCCGCGTCCAGCCCGCCGCGTCCTCACCCGGGGCGGTTCCGGGCCTGGCGAGCCCTCGCCCGAAGACGCGCACGGTAGGCTTTCGTCTCCCGTTCGGTCGCGACCGTCAGGGCCACGGACGGGAGGCGTCCGGCGTGGCGCTCGAGGTAGGTCCGGATCCGCTGAGGGTCCCTCTTCCAGCATTCCCTCAGCCAGGTTCCCACCGCCCGCTGGACCCAGAACTCGCGGTCCTCGCGCAGGCGGTCGATGATGCGGAGCGGGATCCGAAGATCGCCGGACCGGACCAGCCGATGGAGGGCGTACAGGGCGGCGCGCCGACGCCAGGGGTTCCGCGAACGCGTCCAGCGCAGGAGCAAGGCGGCACGGCGACGGTCGGCGATCACCAGGTGAGATACCGGGCCCGAGGCGAGCCCGTCGCACAGCCCCCAGCCCGTCGCGTCGTCGATCCACCCATCGAGGATTCTCCAAGACGTGGCGTCGAGGTCGCGCGCATGACGGTCCATCAGCAGGATCGCGAGCATCCGTTCCTCGAACGTCCTACCGTTCCAGAGCACGCGGGCCAACCGATGCAGGTCGTCCCGACCGAGCGAAGGATGGTGGGCCTCGAAGGCCCGAACGATCCTTCGGTAGCCGGCGGCCGGGACCCCCAGGACGGGGAGCGGCGAGCCGAGATACGAACGGAGGTCGAACGTCGAGGGGCGGACCTCACTCCGGAGGTTTCGCTTCAGCTCGACCGCCCAACGCTCCGGCCTAGGGCGGCCCATGCCCTCAGGATCCTTGGGGAGGGGTTGAGCGTTTGGGCCCTCGTCGGTAGGGCGTGATCCTGGGGTCAAATGCGGGCGTTAAGATCAACGGCCGTCGCACGGTATCGCGTCCACGGCCACCTTCCCTGAAGAGTGCCGTACCTCTGCGCCCTGGGCATCTTAAGCCGAGGCCGGCGACCGTCTCGGCGGCCCCCCAGCACCGTCTTCCCCCTCGGCGCGCTGACGGTAACGAGACCCTGCTGCGGGAGTGATAACTTGGTCGACATCGCACTTGGCGGGATGTTCGACCGCCCGACGTCCGTGATCCTTTACGGGGACAGCCGCCCCCTTCTCAACTGGGTCGCTTTTGCCCTGGCCGTCGGGAACCCGGGCGGCTACGCTTGGACGGACATCCAGCTCGAAGGCGAGGTCCGGGACGACGCGGACCTCCTGCGGACCCACCTCATCCCGGAGGACAGGTTCTTCGAGGTATCCCCGGACCGCCTGATACTGGACGATTTTGCCGGGAACGTCGCGCTGGGAGGCCTTGTTCGATCGGGGGACCCTCCCGAGACGGTCCAGCGGTTCGCCGACTTCCTTCGCCTTCCGTCGCACGCCCAGTCGTTGATCTCCCGGCTCCCCCGGGACGGCCCCCCCGCGGTCCTCGTGCTCTCCAACGGCCAACGCATCGCAGCGCTCTACTCGTGGGAGACGGCCGCGCCGGCCATTCGCTCCGTCGTCCAGTCGGGGGCGTCGCTGCTCCTGACCTGGGCGGAGGCCCCCACGAGGGGTCGGCTCGAGTTCGAGCGCGTCTTCCATCTCAAAGGGAGCGATCGGGCAACCTGGAGGGACGGTATCCTTAGCGTGGAGCGGGGGACCTCCACGGGACCCCTTCGGACGGCAGTCGAGCTTCGTCTCGGCGACCTCCCCGAGGTCGCCTCCGTTCTAGGCAAATCGGTCTGATCTCCTGCGCTCGAGCCCGGCCCCGAGGGGCTCGGCCGGCCTTTGGCCGCCTTGGGGCCGCCCCGGGGCCCGGCTCGAGCCGAGCCTGGCCCGCCCACCACGAGGGCGAAGGCGGCCCCGACCTGGGGTCCTGCTCAGGTACTCCCGGGCGGGCTGCTCGGCGAGGCAGGGTTCTCGGGGGGCGCGGGCGGGCTCTTCGGTCGCCGCTGCGCGAGGAGCCCCGCCGCCACGCCCGCGACCATGACGACCACGACGATCCCTGCGAGCAGGGCGTAGCCTTCCGCCGCGGGGAGCCCCAGGAAGGTGGCCGCCTTGGAGGGCGTGGTGAACGCGATGGGCTGGGCCAGGGCCGCGCCGTTCACGAGCAGGTTCCCGCTCGAGGGCTTCACCGTGTATCCCGACACGTTCAGGACCGTGAAGGAGTAGCTCCCGTTGGGTTCGGTGAACGTGATCGTGGTCCCGGTCGCGTCGTGAGAGACTCCCTCGAGCACCACCGACCAGTTCGTGCCGGACGATAGGCCCGTCTCCGTGAACGTCACCGTGTAGGTGACCAGACTGAACGTCACCGACTTCGGTGCTGCCGCCCCGCTCACCACGACCGACCCACCGGCCGCCGCATACTCCTTGTTCGCCGAGGCCACCGTATACGTGTAACTCCCGTTCGGCTCGCTGAAGCTGATCGTGGTCGTCGTGGAACTGTGTGACCCGACAACCGTCCCGTTCACCCACCACTCGGTCCCACTCGGGAGGCCGCTCTCCGTGAACGTCACCGTGTATGTGACCAGACTGAACGTCACTGGCTCCGGCACCGCCGCGCCGTTCACCGTGAACGACCCGCCCGAGCTAGAGTACTGCTTGTCCACCGTAGCGACCGTATACACGTAGCTCCCGTTCGGCAGCGACGTCGAGATCGTCGTCCCGGTCGAGCTTAGCGCGGACTGGCCTGTGACGTTCACCCACCACTCGGTCCCACTCGGGAGGCCGCTCTCCGTGAACGTCACCGTGTAGGTCACCAGGCTGAACGTCACCGGCTCCGGCACCGCCGCGCCGTTCACCGTGAATGAGCCGCCCGACGCCGAATACTCCTTGTTCGCCGAGGCCACCGTATACGTGTAGCTCCCGTTCGGCAGCGACGTCGAGATCGTCGTCCCGGTCGAGCTTAGCGCGGACTGGCCTGTGACGTTCACCCACCACTCGGTCCCGCTTGGGAGACCGCTTTCTGTGAACGTCACCGTGTAGGTGACCAGACTGAACGTCACCGGCTCCGGCACCGCCGCGCCGTTCACCGTGAATGAGCTGCCTGGGGCGGCGTACGTCTCGTTCACGGTTGCCAGGGTGTACGGGTACGTTCCGTTTGGCTCGTCAAAGACGATCGTCGAGCTGGTCGAGGCGAAGAGCCCGACACCGGTCACGTTCACGCTCCACTCCGTCCCCTTGGGAAGTCCGCTCTCCGTGAACGTTACGGAGTAGTAGCCGGGGGCCGGGATGAACGCCACGGGAATCATCGAGGACGCCCCATTCACCGTGAAGTTCCCGGACGAAGGGCTCGCCCGGTAGCCGGTCACGGGGTCGACCGTGAACGAGTAGTTTCCGTCGGAGAGGGTCGCTTGGACCGAGCCCGGCGCCGTGGTCCCTGGCGACGGCCCCCCCGTGATGGTCACTCCCCAGAAGGTTCCGTTGGGGAGCCCTGCCTCCGTGAACGTGATCCCGAAGACAGGCACGAAGGTGATCGCTACCGAGACCCCCGCCCCGGTGACGTTCACCGTACCTGACGAAGGAACGGGGGCGTATCCACTTAGGCCGCTGAAGACCGAGAAAGAGTAGCTTCCGTTGGGTTCAAGGACCGTGGCGCTCGTCCCGCATCCCCCGGGGAGCTGCGTCGGTTGCACGAACTCCCCGTTCACCCAGGCCATCCAGCAGGCCAGGGGGGGAAGGCCGGTCTCGTTGAGCCTCACCGGGTAGTAGCCGCTCTGCGGAGTGAACTTCACAGGGATCTCCACGGAGGTCCCGTTCACGGTGAGGTTCCCCGACGAGGGCGTCGCCCGGTAGCCGTTCACGGGGTTCACCGTGTACGAATAGGTCCCGTTGCTCAGGTTCAGGTAGATTGAGCCCGGAGCCATCGTCCCATAGAAGGACCCTCCGCTGACGGTCACCGACCAGCTCGTTCCGTTGAGGAGCCCGCTCTCGAGGAACGTCACGGGGTACCCCCGCACGAACGTGATCGACACGTTAACCGGCTTGCCGCTCACGTTGACATGGCCGGACATCGGGACCGGTACGTACCCGCCGAAGCCACTACCCACCGAGTAGGAGTAACTGCCGTTGGGTTCGAGAATCGTCCCGTAGGTCCCGCATCCGCCGGGCACCTGCACGGGCTGGACGAACGACCCGTTGATCGACGCCCCCCAGCAGGCCGACGGAGGAAGGCCGGTCTCGTTGAACGTCAGGAGAAAGTACCCGGGGAACCGAGCGAAACTCACGGGAATCGTCACCGACGTTCCGTTCACCGTGAAGTTCCCCGATGAAGGGGTCACGCGGTAGCCGTTCACCGAGTTCACCGTGAAGGAGTAACTCCCGTTGGTAAGATTCGTGTAGATCGAGCCCGGCGACGACGCGCCCGGAAGGGTCTGCCCCTTGATGGCCACCCACCAGCCCGTCCCAGGCAGGAGGCCCGTCTCCGTGAACGTCACGGGGAATCCCGGCACGAACGTGACCCACACCGTCACCGCGTGTCCGCTCACGTTGACACTTCCGGACATCGGCACGGACACGTACCCGCCGCTCCCGCTGCCCACCGAGTAGGTGTAGCTCCCGTTGGGTTCCAGGATCGTCGCGTAGGTCCCGCATCCGCCGGGCACCTGCACGGGCTGGACGAACGACCCGTTGATCGACGCCCCCCAGCAGGCCAACGGAGGAAGGCCGGTCTCGTTGAACGTCACGGCGTAGTAGCCCGGCAAGGGAGTGAACGTCACCGGGATGGCCATCGAGGCTCCGCTGACGGTAAAGTTCCCCGATGAGGGCGTCGCCCGGTAACCGTTCTCCGGGTTCACTGTGTACGAATACGTCCCGTTGGTGAGGTTCAGGTAGATCGAGCCCGGGGCCGGCTGACCGTACATCCCCCTGCCCGCGATCGACACGCCCCAGTTCGTGCCGTTCGCGAGCCCGCGCTCGCTGAACACGACCGGGTAGGAACAACCATAGGTGTCGTTCGCGGTCTGGACCACGGAGCCGTTGAGCGAGTTCATAAGCGCGATGAACTGCCCCTCCTCGTTACCGACGCAGACCGATGAGGTGTAGATGACACCCCACAGGTTCGCAGGGGACATCGAGCTGTTGGACAGGAGTTCGTAGGTCTTGTTCGCGTTGGGGAAGTGCGCGAGGAAGGTGCTCCCCCCGGCAGCGTTGGCTGCAGAGACGGCGGTCGTGGAGTTGACCACGCCGCCCGGAATCATCTGGTTCGAGGGGAAATTGATACAGACGTACGGAACGGTGAGCGCCGCCGTCGCCGTGCCGTTGGCGACGAGCACCAGGAGGGCCGGGACGGAGGTCGAGGACTGGAGCAGCTCGACCGCCCACATCGCCGAGGTGCCCGGGGTCGCCGACGGCGAGGTGGGAGGGAAATAGAGCTTGCTCGGGGGGGACGACGGGTTGATCCACGTCACGTTGCAGGACCCGTGCGTGGTGGGAGGGGTCTGGAACGTGGCGTTCGTGTTCACGAACGCCATCGCGAACCAGATGCTCCACCCGCCGCCCCACAGGTCCGGGTAGGCCGCCCGCGCGACGGAGGCGGCGGTCACATAGTCGACCGCGCTTCCGCCCGAGGCGGGCCCCCAGGGACGGTCGGCCGGCGGCGTTGCAGGACCGACCTGCGGGGACACGGAAGTGCCATGGACAAGCCCCACGAGGGCAGGGGTGAGCATCCCCGCAAGGAGCACGACCACAATCGTCGAGGCAAGCACGGATGCGATGCGTCTACCAGGCCAGAGACCCCGCACTCGGGACATGAGAGCAAAACGATGGCCGGGGTACATGAAAGGTCCGTCCCACCTGCTCGAAGCCCCATCGTAGGAAGCGGAGCCGCGTTCGTTCCGGTCGTCGGTACCTTCGTGCCTCCAAGAGCCTCGAATCCGCGGCCTGGACCCGTGGGGGCCTGCACCGCGGAGGGGCGAATCCGAGCCCCCGATCGACCTTAGGCGCGGGGTGGGTCCTTTCCAGCAGGTAGTGGCGACGGAGCAGGAGGGCCGCGGCTGTGGGTCTCCCTACGCAAGAAGTTGGGGAGGCCGCTGAGCGGGAACTAACGCGGTGGGAACCTCAGGCGGCGGACGTCTCCCCAGGGAATCTCTGCCGGGCCGGCCGGGATTCCCGTGCCACTGCCCTACGCGCCTGCCAAAGAATCACCGGGACGGAATCGATGGATGGACCTCATGGCCGAGCCGAGCCAACCGCGTGGCCCAACCTCCGGGTCCCCCGCCGACATCGTAGACGATGAGCCTTCGCCCTGGAGGGGATCGCAGGATGAGCTCCTTCAACCGCTCGAACTCCAGCTGCCCGCCGGGCTCCCGCACCAGGAGCGCTCAGGGGCTGGGCGTAGGAGGTGAGGATTTCGGGGCGCGAGGTGAGCTCGGCGGACGCCGCGGTCCGCCCCCTCCGGGCCCTGACCCAGCGCCCCCGGTCCAGGGTCCTTCCCGAGGGCGCCGGGACCAACATCGCACTCCCTTGACAGCGACTCACCGACGGACGGCAGGGGTCGCGGAAAGCACCATCTCTTGGACCACCTCGGCGCCGGAGTGGCCCAAAGGGGACGAAGACCCCGTGTATCGGAAGCCGCGCGAACGATAGAGGGCGACCGCCGCGGCCTGCCTCGGATTCACCTCGAGGTGGATTCCGCCCGCGGGCCAGGTTCGTCGAGCCCACGTCAGGGCAGCGTCCAGCAGCCGTCCTCCGAGTCCCTGCCCCCGAAACTCGGGAGCGACCCACATGCTGAACACGTGTTGCACGCCTTCGACCCGGGCGATTACGGTCAAGCCCACGAGCCGACCGCCGGGATTCACCGCCACCCAAGTGGAGGAATCGGTAGACTCTGCTCCGTTCGCCGCGCGCTCTTGCCAAAGGCCCTCGGCCAGGGATCTCTCCTCGGACCACGTCGAAGCGAACGCCAGAGGATCGGCTTCGAGTGCCCTCAACCGCAGGTCCCGAAGCTTCTGCCATTCGTCCCCCCGGACGCGTCGGACGATGACCTGAGGCTGGACCGCTCTCGCCACCGGCTTTCCCTATGCGGGCGGCGCCGGCCGCGGCCGCTCCAGGGACTGTGGAGGATGCCGCCTTCGGCCCGTCCCCCTCCAACGGCCCGTCCGAGCCGAGCCGAAGGGGACCGCACCGCCGACCCGGCGGCCGCTCACGTCCTGACGAAGTGCGGGACCTCGCGCGGGAGCTCGAAGGTGATTTCGACGAGTCCCGCTACGCGGCCGTTCTTCTTCCAGTGCGCCTGGTAGATCATCTTCCGGACCCCATTCCTCTCGATCGTGTACACGTTGGGCCGTGCCGAGGACATCACCTTTCGAAGCTTGGCCTGGGCCTCCGGGGGGTGGCAGTCCATGAGGTTCCTTCCGACAAGGTTCTTCCCACCTTCCTTGGCGTTCACCTCCGCCGCGCGGTCATTCAGATACAGGATCGTGTAGTCCTTGTCGCACACGGTCACCGCGCAAGGCAACTGTTGGAGCCACACGAGACCGCTCAGGTCGACCATCCACTTACCCCGTCGCGGGCCAGCCCGTCACACCGAGATAAGGGCGTGCCGGACCGCTCGGCGACCCGCGAACGACCGACACGCCCGTGCAGGGCCCTACGGGGGAGGCCCCGGCTCCACGCGCTGGGGGGATGGACCGGGCCCAGCGGGCACCTAGTTCGAGGTGAAATTGACGTAGAGGGTGTACCCACCGGACACGACGGTAGGCAGGGGCTCGGTCGTGTAGGCATATCCCTCAAGACCGAATTCAAGACCGGGCGATGCCGGAATCGCTGAGTCGATCAGCTCGACGTAGGGCGGATCGGTCGTGGTGTAGCAACAGAACGTCTCGAGGAAGAACAGCGTGGAGACCGGACCGCTCGTCGAGACGACGGGCTGGGAGAGGTTGACGAGGATGTTGGCGGTGTTCGTCACGTTGTAGTAGAAGAAGACACCGACCTCGGCGGGCAGGATGCCGTCGGACGGCCACTGCCTCGGGAGCTCAGGACACTTCGGGCCGCAGAGGTTCGTGTCGTCGAGGGAGGGGAAGTAGCCGTGGATCGGGCCGAAGTAGGTCGTATTGCCCGTGATGGCGAGGATGCGCTCACCGTACGGGTTGAGGTCCGGAGCCGTCGGGCCCTGGGAGCCCCAGTGCCAGCCCGCGAGGCCGAAGCAGCCGGTGATGGCGCCGACCTCGACCAGGATGGCCACCGCGCACGCGAACCCGACGATCAGGAGGGCGGAGGGTCGCCTGGTCCGTCGCGCCGGCGACCTGGGGGTGGGGGGTGGGCTGGCCATAACCTTCGAAGCGGAGGGGGCTCTCCAGGACTGAGACCGGTGCCGGATTACTTACTCTTATTCGCGGAGCGGGTCGGGCGGACGAGGCCCGGCCCTGGCGGACCAGGTGGCCCGAGAGGCCACGGTCGCCGAACGCGGCATCGCTCGGACCGATCGGCGAGCTGACCGGCGAGTTGCCTTGTCGGGGGCGGTGACCGGCGACGCTCGCCCTCGGCCGGCACGAACGGACCTCATTCTTATCAAGAACGGTCCTTTCTCAGCGTGGGAGCCATGACGTGGTCCGATGGACCCATGGAAGCGGCCCCACGCGACACGCGCCCTACCGTGACCGAGTTCCCTGGACCCGTGGCCTTTGGCTTTCAAGGTTGGCGGCGAGGACACGTCCGGGCTCCACCCCGTGGTGGCGGGGCCCAGCGGCCGGGGCCCTAGGGCGGCAGCGAGGATTCTATCGTGAGCTCTTGGAGCAGCAACCCCGGTCCCCCTGGCGCGGGCTGCGAGGGATGCCCTCGCGCCGTCGCTCCTCGGGGGGCCCTGCGCCCCTACGCCGCTCCCTACCCCGTGGGTGTCGTGCGGCGGGTCGCCGCTTTGGAGCCACCGATCTCGCAGGACGACGAGAAGGCGAAGGTCGATGAGGCGCGACGCACCGTCCTGAAGCTCGCCGTGGTCGCCGGGGCGGTCGCGGCGATGGGGGGGGGCGGGGCGATGGCCACCCACTACCTTCTCTCCCCCCCCGCCGCCGCATCGTACCCACGGGTCCAGCTGCTGTACAGCGACGCGAGCCCGGTCCTCGTTTCCAGCTACCCGTACGGTCCGTCGAACACGGAGCTTATCCTGTTCAACTACCCCTTGGACAACGAGCCGAACATGCTGCTGAACCTCGCCGCCGCCGCTCCCAACGGCGTCGGGCCGAACGGAAGCCTCGTCGCGTTCTCCGCCGTCTGCGAGCACCAGGGCTATCAGCCCCCGTACATCTCCTACTACCCGCCGGGGTCCTGCCTCGGGTTCAACGGCGGGAACGCCTTCATCCACTGCACCGGCCACGGGTCGACCTACGACCCCGGCGTGCAGGCTTCGGGAGGCGGCGCCGCCCTGATCACCGGGCCCGCGTCGCTGCCGTTGCCACAGGTCATCCTGGAGTGGGACTCGGTCACCGACTACCTGTACGCGATCGGCATGGTCGGGGCCCCGGTGTTCGGCCACCCCGGCACGCTGAAGGGGGGTTCGCCCGTGACCTCCCCGGTCGCGCTCGCGGCCCCGCTGACCCCGGAGCAGCAATGCCCCTAGAAGGGCCGACCGCCGGGAAGAGCGGGACGGGGAACCCTCAGGGAGTCCAGGGGACCAGCGCGCGTGGGGCGCCGGCGCGCGCCAGGACCAACGGGCTGCGACAGTGGTACGTCGTGCTCAGGAGCCAGGCGAGCCACTACTTCCGGACCAGTCGGTTCTTCGGGCTCTTGGGGTTCGTCGTCCTGATCTCGTGTCTCACCCTCGGCCTCGAGTTCCAGGTCGGCGCGGTCGCCGAGCGGGCGATCCAGCTCGGCCGCGTCTCCGAGTACCTCAGCAACTTCCTCGCCCTGACGCCGCTCTGGATCATCCTTGCCGCGGCGTTCTTCGCGGGGGACGCGCTCAGCACCGACTTCTCGACCGGGACCGGTTACTACATGCTGGTCCTCCCGGTCCACCGGCGGACCCTGCTGGCGGGGCGCTATGCCTCCGCCGCCCTCGCCACGCTCGCGATCGTGGTCGTCTACTTCGGGCTCGCGATCTTCGGGGCCTCCTGCTTCTTCGGCCTGGGCACGATCCCCTGGGCGAAGGTCGGGGTCGCCTTCGAACTGTCCGCGGTGTTCACCCTCGCCTGCCTGAGCGTCGCGTTCTGCATTAGCGCCTTCATCCGCTCCCCGTCGGCCGGCGTGCTGACCACCGTCCTCGCGCTCTACGTCGGGTTCGCGACGGTCCAGAGCACCGTGGAGCTGGCCGACTACGAACCGTGGTGGTCGCTGCTCTACGGCGGCAACGCCATGGCCGCGGCCCTCGACACCGACTTTGTCCACGAGACGTCGTCCCCCCTCGGGTCGGGCCAGTACACCTCGGTCTGGATGGCGGGCCGGGTGGAGGGGATGGTGATCATGCTGGTCTATCTGGCAATCTTCCTCGTGTTCAGCCTCTACCTGTACAGCCGCAAGGAGTCCACAGGCTAGCCGATGCCGTCGATCGAAGCTTCCCGCCTGACCAAGTCGTTCCACGGGGTCCGGCCGTCGCTCGACGACGTCTCCTTCCGCTACGACGGCGCTCGCGCCGTAGGGTGCCTCGGCCCGAACGGCGCGGGGAAGTCCACGACCCTGAAGCTGTTCGTGGGACTGCTCGACCCCACCAAGGGCCGGGCGCTCCTGAACGGCCGCGAGGCCCGCGACGATCGGAAGGAGGCCCTGTGGGACGTGGGGGCGGTCATCGAGACGCCCGAGCCGTACCCCACGCAGTCGGTCCGGGAGGCGCTCGCGACCGTGGGGCGGATCCGCGGGCTCTCCCGGGAAGGGGTCGACGCCGAGGTCGCCCGTCTCTTCCAGTTGCTCAGGCTCCCGTTCCTGGGGCGACGCTGCGGGAGCCTCTCGAAAGGTCAGCGACAGCGGGTCGTCCTGGCCGCCGCCATGATCGGCGACCCGACGGTCCTGCTGCTGGACGAGCCGACGAGCGGCCTCGACCCGGCCGAGCGCATCCTCGTCCGCAACCTGCTCACCCGGCTCAAGAAGGACCACCTCATCCTGCTCGTCTCCCACCAGGTGGCCGACGTCGCCGAGATCTGCGACGACCTGATCTTCCTGGACCGGGGTCGCGTGGTCCTGAAGGACACGGTCGAGAGCGTCTCCGCCAAGGTCCGGGTGCTGCAGCTCGACGTGGAGTTCCTCCAGTCGGTCCCCCCGCCGACGGCCTTGGCCCTCGGAGCGGGTGTCGAGGCGGTCGCGCCGCTCTCGGACCGGCGCTTCCGGATCACGTTCGACGGAGCCGACGCGACCCGGGCACGGATCCTGGAGGGGTGCCAGAGGGTCGGGGCGATCGGGCAGTTCCTGCCGGCGTACCCGGCGCTGGAGACGGCGTATCTCGACGTCATGCGGGCGGCCTCTCAAACCCCCGCCGCCTGAGGGGCTCCCGGCCGGATCGACGACCACCACGCGGTCCGGGGATGTGCGGGCGATCCCGAGGGAGACAGCAGAAGCAGGTTTATCCCGCGCCGGGCGAATTGACCGGAGGAGGTTCCCCGGGCGGCTCGACGCGACGTGGGAAGGATAGATGGGGACCGTCGCGGAGCCGTCCGCCCCGGCTGTCGACGCGGGAGGGTTCGACGAGCAAGAGCGCTCGTCCCGGCATCGCCGGCGCCTCCGGCAACTGAGCGTGATCGTCGCGGTCCTGCTCATCGCCACGGGCGGGATCGGCTGGGCGACGGACGGATTCACCCGTTCGGTGGACAAGGTCCTCGGCTCGCTCGGACCCCAGTGCCCGCCGACCGTCGCGCTCAACGGCTCCGGCTCCACGTCCATCGCGCCACTGATGCAGGCGTGGGTCCAGGCCTACTCCGGGGCGGCCTCGACCCGGGAGCGTGGGTGCGTGGTCGTCCTGCCGACCTACAACGCCTCGGGCTCGGAGACCGCGCTGGGCCAGCTGGGCTCCGGCGGAACCGAGTTCGTGGCGACCGAGGAGCCGCTCAACACCACGGTCGAAGCAGGCCTCCCGCAGCCGACGCTGACCCTTCCCCTAGCCGCCAGCGCCGTGGTCGTGGCCTACAACGTCCCCGGGATCGCCGCCGGGCTGAACCTGACAGGGGCCATCCTCGCGGGGATCTACCTCGGAACGATCACGATGTGGAACGACTCGGCTATCGCGGCCGCGAACCCGGGGGTCACCCTTCCGACGGGGGTCCCGATCGCGGTGATCCACGAGGCCGCCGGGAGCAGCACGAGCTACGTCTTCACCGGCTTTCTCTCGGCCAGCAACGCCACGTGGGCCTCCGAGTTCGGCCAGGGGTCCTCCGTGCCGTGGCCGAAGGGGGCCTCGGCGAGCGGGGACACCGGCACTGCCTCCCTCCTCGAGACGACCTCCGGGTCGATCGCCTACCTCGGGATCGCCACCGCGATCGCCGACCATCTGAGCTGCGCGAAGGTGGAGAATCCGGCCGGCCTCTTCGTCGCCCCTTCGGCCTCGAGCGTCTTCGCGGCGGCGACCGCGTACAAGGGAACCCTCCCCCTGGGGAACCAGAGCTGGCAGAACGTCTCGCTGCTCGACCTGCCGGGCAACAGTTCCTACCCCATCACCACGTTCACCTATGCGATCGTGTACACCGACCTGGGAACCGCCTACCACGGGAGCCTCAAGCTCAACGTGGCACAGTGGCTGGCGGCCTTCCTCTACTGGATGTCCGTGGCCGGCCAGAGCTACGGAGTGACGCTCGGGTGTGCTCCGTTCCCCCAGACCGTGACGAGCGCCAACATCCAGATCGTGGAGCTGCTCAGGTATGACGGGGTCCCGGCCCTCGGCGACGTCGACTACGACGGCGACTGACGCTGCGCGGTGAGCCGTCCCGCGCCAAGGGGGGGGACGCGCGACGGTCACACGACCGAGGGCGCGCCTCCCAGGATCGTCGGCCGTGATAGAGCGAAGTCCCAGTTACCCTTCCGGAGGGGCCGGGCAGAGCGGGCAGACCGCCGGGCGGCCTTCCGCGACGCTCTGCTCGAGGCATCGGTCGCAGAGCGGACGGTCGCACACGACGCACGCCTGCTCCGAATAGCCGGTGACCGCAGCTCCGCACGCTACGCAGCGGTCCATGCTGGCCTGCGGCCTCGGCGGAGCCGCGCTCGGCAATCTCGCGGTCGCGTCCCCCCCGAACTGTTCCAGGACCGACTCGAGATCGTGGATCGCGTCCTCCTGCCATGCGGGAGCGATCGGTGGGCGGGGCTTGGGCCCAGCTTCCCCACCACGAGCAGGCCCGGGCGACGGCGCCTTAGGAACTTCGGGGGCGCTCCCAGGAATCGACCCGCCTCCCTGCGGAGCTTCGGGTCGCGCGGCCGCCACCGGCACGACCGCCGGTCCGGTCGGCCCGCTGGCGGCCGGAGACCGTTGGGCCCGGAGCAGGTCGGCACTCACGGTGGCCACCAGCGCCGGGTCGTACGCTGCACCGGTCGGGGTCGGCGACGGAGAGGGCGAGCCGCCGACCACCTCCGCGTCGGACTCGTCCCAAGGCTGAGACGGCTCCCTGCGGGGCGCGCCGTCCGTCGGCGGCGCACTGCCCCCCTGCCAGTGTTCCCATTCCGACCGCGTGACCATCACGTAGTCGCCCGCGCGGTCCACGGTCCCCTGGGCGTGTGGCTCGTCCACCAAGGTCAGAGCGAGTCCACCTCCGGCGAGCGTGACGCCCACGGCGGCCAGGAGCATCCACAACGATAGTCGCGAGCCTACGAGGTGAGGTGGGCCGAGGTGCAGCCACACGGCCAGACCGACGCAGAGAGCACCGGCGAGGAGGAACGGGAGGCTGTGCTCCAGATTCTCCCTCAACCAGGACCGGGAACGGACGCCGTCGGTGCCCACCCGAGGAGGAACCGGCCCGTCGGCCGGGCGCGCCGGTGTCGGCAGAGGAACCGCCTGTCTCATGCCCCGTTGGGTCCCGCCGGAGAATCCCACCGGCCTCTAAAACAAATGGGTTGGAGGGACGCCGAGGACGGCGCCCCTCCAGGGCTTCCGTTCAGTTCGTGGTCGCTATGACCGTCACTGAGGAAACCACCGCCGGCGGGGTCACGATGCTCCCGATGGCAAAGTCCAGAGTGATGAGCTGACGCGTGTTCCCCGAAGAGTCGTGGCAATAGAGGGGTGTTCCGATGTACGTGGTAGGACCAATGGTGACGTACATGGTGACAGTCACGGTGCCCGAGAACGGCGTGCTGGCCGTCGTGTTCAGCACTACTTGTTCGACGAAGTCGGTTGACACGCACGTCGTGAACCCCGGGATTCCGCCGACACAGCTGGTCGCGCCGGTCGAGGTCACGTCGCATCCCGGGGATGCCGTGCAGTTGGTTACGACGGGGGTGGTGAGCAAGGCCAGGGACGTCACGTTCCACGACAGCCCCGTCACGGCGGAGACCGAAGTGGTGTGAGAACCTTGCCCCATGCTGTTCGAGGGGCTGCCGAGCGAGAGATTCGCGAGCCCGAAGCCCCCGATCAGAGCCAGCACCGTGAGTCCCATCGCCGCGTAGATCACTTTTCGTTGTGTTTTCAAACGCATACTAGACCCACCTCTGTTTCTTGGCTAGAGTTCGCTGGCCCTGCTATTTGAATCCTCGTTTGGGACCTAGAGCCGCGGAAACCCACCTCCCCATTCGGGAGGCCGGTCCGGTAGGCGGAGAGTCGGCTTCACCTCGGCAAAAGGACCAGCTCCATGAACATGGCCCCCGCCACGGGATTGTACCGGTAGGCCGGAATCTCCCGGAACCCGAGCTCTCGATAGAGGGCGATCGCTGCGTCCATCGAGGGCAGGGTGTCGAGACGCATCGTCGCGTAGCCGAGGTCGGTCGCCTTACGGATGACCTTCTTCGAGAGAGCCCGACCGACGCCCCTGCCGCGGAACCTGGGAAGCACGTACAGACGCTTCATCTCGCACCCGGACGGACCGTGCCTCCGCAGCGCGACCACCCCGGCCGGCTCCTTCCCGACGTAGGCAAGGAGGACCGCTCCGGACGGGGGGGAGTACTCGCCGGGAAAGCGGGCAAGCTCCTCTTGGAAGTCCTGGAAGCCTAAGTCGATGGGCAGCGCGGCGGCGTACTCCTCGATGAGCGACCGGGCCACCGCGAGCTGCGAGCCGGCCACCACCTCCACGATCCGCGTGCGACCTCTCACGGGTGACCGCGGTAGCATCTCCCTCGTAGAGGCACTTCGCCCACATCAGACCTGCCGCCCTCCCCGGAGATTGCGCACCGGGGGAATCGGTGGATCCCGCGGCTCGCACGCCTTCGGAAGCCGGCCGGCGGACCGTGGTCACTCTCGCGAGCTTGATGGGCTCTCGCGCTTAGCGTCCGAGGGGACGGAACGGCCCGTCGCTCTCAGAGGAGCTCCCCACAGGTCGACCATGAGCACGATCCGGATGATCCCGGCCCACGAGATCGTGAAGAGGACCTACCCGAGGCCGCCGCCCCAGGAGGCGGACGAGATCGCGATGGCGACCGGCAAGGCGATCGACGGGGCGCTCGCCCAGTTCGGCTACGAGCTTCGTCAGGGCCGTCGCCCGACGCAGACCTCGATCACCAAGGTCGCCGAGTCGATCCTCGACGACGCCCTGGCGGAGGCCGCGGTCGCCATCCCCGCGCCCCTGCGAGAGGCGACGATGCGAGAGGTGCAGGAGGTCGTGCGGGCCTACCGGCAGAGCGAGATCGCCGGCCTCGCACGCCCGAGGACGCGGATCTTCGTGGTCGACGGCAAGGTGGGAGTGTACGCCCAGCCGGACTACTGGGACAGCCGTGGCCGGTTCTTCGAGATGAAGAGCTACCGGGCGATCCCGCCCCCGCCGGACGTGGCGCTCCAGCTCCGGCTCTTCCAGCTCGCCTTCCCGAAGTTCGAGGCGGTCCTCGTCTGCCTCGATCGGCATACCCGCCCGGTGGCGGTCACCTCGGCCGTCGTTCCACCGCCCACCTCCGAGGAGGCGTCCGCGACGTTGCGGCTGGCCTATGACGTGGGAAGCGAGTTCGGTCAGGAGAAGGTCCTGGAGTACGTCGAGGGCCCGTTCGTCCACTACACCCTGCCGCCCCTTCCGGGCTGAGCGAGCTGGGGCGGTCGCCGGCCTAGGCGGCAGACCGGGCCCACGGGATCGCCTCGCTCACGGCCGAGGACTGTGCCCGGTCCACGGGTTGTGGAACGAGCCCGCGGAGGGCTGTCGGGCCTCGCCCGCCGGGGAGGTCAACGGCCTCGGTGGGCCAGCTCCGCAGCCATCTCGAGGGCAGGATCGCGTCCTTCCAGGAGATCGTCGCGGGTCGTGCGGACCTCGTGGTCCGGGGAAATGCCGGTTCCCTCGAGAGGACGGCCGTCCGGGAAGTAGCAGCGCCTGGCCCCGACGAACGCCCGAATCCCCTCGGGGAGGTCCAGGATGTAGGGTTGGCCGGTGCTGCCGGCGGTAGTGGTCCCGAGGATGCTCCCGCGTCCGGAGTTCTTGAACGGGGCCAGGAAGTCCTCGCAGGCGGAGCAGCACGCCTCGTCCGCGAGGAGCAGGACCGCCCCGGCGTACGCCCCAGGCCGCGGGGGGTTCACGATCGACGGAACGAGAAGCTGGAAGTGGTCCCAGGCCCGGAACACTTCTAGCGACGCGAGCTGGTCCCGGGACACATGAAGCCCCGCCCCCTTTCGGCCTCCCGCGAGCTCAAGCAGAGAAGCATAGGCCCGGACGGTTCCGATCCGTTGGGTCGTGGACACCGCCATCTCCCACCAGGGTCGGTCCATCAGGGACTCGATGAGCTGGTCGGGAGTGCGACCGCCGGTGTTCCCCCGCACGTCGAGGACGAGGGCAGGCACCCGGTGGAACCTGCGGACCAGCTCCAGCGCGCGCCGCTCGTAGGCGGGCTCTCCGAATGAGGGGATGCGGAGATAGGCGACCTTGCCGCGCTCGAGCCACTTCCACGTGGTCCGCTCTCGAGGCGCCTCCCAGGCACCTGGCTTGCGGTTAAGGACCACCCGTCGCCCGTCCACTTGGAGCCGAAGGCGCCGCGGGAAGAGGTGGGTCTCCTCGAAGAGCCGCCTCCGGCGTCCGCGCTCGCTGGACGCCGAGAGGTATCGCTTCACCTCTTCGTAGAGGTCCTCCGGAGACCCACCGTCGACCTGTTCGAGGACCTGTCCGGGCCGGAAGCCCGGCCGCCAGGCCTTCGTGACGACCCATGCCGAGTCGAGCGGGGCGACCTGGAAACCTAGCGCGCCGGCGAACGGCCTCCATCCGACGGCGTCGCAATACCTGGTGTGGCCGTTCTGTAGGGCGGCCATGAACGCGGCCATCTCGAGCGAGAAGCGCCGCCGATCCCCCCGCACGAGGGTCGTGTCGAGGAGCTGGCGGAAGCGTTCGTCCAGGTCGACGTGGGGCACGTCGGTCCAATGCGCGAAGGCGAGGTCGATCGCGCTGCGGACGGACGAGGCGATAAAGGCCCTCTCGCCCGGCGACAGGTCCTTCGTCATGGATCGGGACGCACCCTGCCTTAGGTGCGTCGTACGGAATACTTCTACTTGAGCAGTGAGAACGGGCCGGGTGTGCGTGCGGCCCGCGGGATCCAGACGTGGGCTCGCCTGAGGAGGATCCCGACGCGGCCTTTAGGGGCGCAGGTCAATCAGTTAACCCTCCTGTCGATGGATCGACCGACGTGCCCCGATGACGCCGGTCTCGCTCCTCAGCCCGGAGGCGCGTCGCCGGCGGATCCGCCAGGCCTTCGACGACCGCGTCACGAGGGAGTGGAAGCGACACGAGGGGGAGCCCTGGAGGGTCCTGCGAAGGACGCTCCGCGAGAGGTTCCTCGTCCGGCACCTGGGTCGGCGAGGGGGAACGCTCCTGGAGCTCGGCCCGGGACCTGGGCGGTTCACGCCTCTCCTCCGGGCGAAGCCCCGGCAGGCGGTCGTGGCCGTAGACATCTCCAGAGACTCCCTTCTCGCGGCCCGGCGCAGAGCTCGCTCCACGCCCGACCTCGCCCCCGTCCACTGGGTCCAGGGCGTGGGAGAGCACCTTCCGATCAGGTCCAGCTCCGTCGACGGCGTCGTGGCCCTCGGCAACATCGTCAGCTTCGCGTCGGGGGACGGACCGCGGCTCCTGGAAGAACTGGGGCGCGTCACGAAGCCCCGGGCGGCGCTGCTGGTCGACTTTCAGACGCCGGTCGGCGCCACTCAGGAGTTCTTCCACCAGGCCGCGCGGCACCGGATGCTGCCCAGGGTCCTGCGCGACCGCGAGTACTACCTCGTGGACGAAGCGCTCGCCTCAGGAATCCTACCGTTCGATCCCCGTCGGCTGACCCAGTGGGAGTTCAAGTTCTACACGGCCGAGCAGGCGACCCGAGACCTTGGGAAGGCGGGCTTCGAGGTCGTGGACCTCATGAGCGTGGGACCCGTGGCGAGGATGGACGACCGGCTGATCTCCGTGGCGCGCCGCGACCGGCGGACCTGGCAGTCGTTGCTCGAGGTCGAGGAACGCGTGGGACGCCGCCCCGGGGTGCGCGAAACCGGCGACGGGTTCTTGGTCTGCGCGGTGCGGCGACGGCCCTGAAAGGATTGAGCGGGGCGGGGAACGGTCGCGCTGGCGGGCCCACCGGGGAGCGCAGGAGCACAGCTACCGGTCCCTAGCTGACCGTAGCCAGTCCTTGAGTCGGCTCCACCGGCCCGGCTCGGCTTCGGGTCGGCGGCCTCGGGGCGGCAGGGAGTGCGGGCCCATGACCCATCCCACGCTCTCGCGAGGCAGCTCCAGCGCGACGAAATGCGCGACGGCGTCCGGCCTCGGTCTATGGTGCGGGGCGAGCCCCGGTCTCGGCACCTTCGGCAAGCGGCTGGCCTCCCACTCGTGTTCGGTCATGGCAATACTATTGGGACATCAGGTTGAATAAATAGCCTGAGCAACAAAACTATAGAAACTCCGGACCGGGCCTCATGCCGTGGACGAGGGACAGGGTCCCGGGCAACGGTTCCGCCCTTCCGCGCGGATCTTGACGCGGGGCGATCCGGTTCGGCAGGGAAGGGCGCTCCGCCCGCCGACCGCCGGCCCGGGCCCCCTCCCGAACCGGAGCGGCTCAGGGGATCAGGGCGGGTCGGCTCATCGAGCCCCTTGGGGGCGGTGCTGGGTCGGCGGGCCCGGCGGGACGTGGTGGCCGCGGAGCGCGGACAGCACCGCCGCTACCGCGAGGATGGCCGCCGAAACGTAGAGGGCCCCGTCGATGCCCCGCAGGAACGCGGGCCCGATCCCTCCGATGATCCGGGTGGTGCCGAGGATCACTTCGTAGGCGACGTACCGGGGCACGGTGGCCGACGCGATGGAGATCGCCAGCACGAAACTCAGGAGCGTGCCGGTGTTCGCCAGCATGCTCCTCAGGCCCGCGACGGCCCCGTACGAGCCACGGGGGGCGTTCGCCATGATCGCCGTGTTGTTCGCGGGCCAGAACATCCCGCTCCCCACGCCGGCGACCATCGAGATCCCCACGACGAAGACGAGCGGCGAATCGACCCGGAGGTTCGCGTAGGCCAGCACCCCGACCAAGAGGAGGAGGATCCCCGCGGTCGCGAGAATGCGGGCCCCAAAGCGGTCGGCGAGCCGGCCCATGTAGGGGGCCAGTCCCCCTCCGATGACGTAGCCCGGCACGAGGAGCAGGGCGGCGTCCAGCGGGGAGAGCCCGCGGACGCCCTGGAGGTACATGGTGAGCAGGAAGATCACCGCGAGGTACCCCAGCCCCTGGAGGAACGAGCTCGCCAGAGAGTAGGTGAGGATGCGCTGGCGGAACAGCCGGAAGTCCAGCAGTGGAGCGGCGGCCCGCCGCTCCCAGAGGAGGAACGGCACGAGCAGCAGCAGGCCCAGGGCGATGCAGGCCTCGTTCGTCAGGCGAAGCCCGTACGAGGCGAAGTCGATCGCCCCGTAGGCGATGAGGCCGAGGGCGCCTCCGAACAGCCCGAAGCCGGGCAGGTCGAGCGCGGTCCGATGCCGCTCGACGTCGTGGAGGTTCCGCAGCGCCAGCCAGACCGCCACCACGCCGATCGGGGCGTTGATGAAGAAGATGTAGCGCCAGCCAAGGTAGGTGGTGATCGTGCCCCCCAGCAGGATGCCGAGGATCGCCCCGAGGTTCCAGCCTAGGGACGTGAAGCCGAACGCGCGGCCCCGGCGGTCCGGCGGGAAGTGGTCCGCGATGATGGCGCCGCTGTTGGCCAGCATCAGCGACGCCCCGACCGCTTGTCCGCCCCGGGCGGCGATCAGGAACGTGTCCGAGGAAGCAAGACCGCACAGCACCGACGCGACGGTGAAGACGGCGAAGCCCGTGGTGTAGAGGCGGGCACGCCCGAAGATGTCCCCGATCCGCCCGAGCTGGGTGGTGAGCAGGGTGGTGACGAGAAGGTAGAGCAGGATCACCCAAATGACCGTGCCGAGTGGCGAGTGGAGCTCGGTGCCGATCGTCGGAAGCGCAAGGATGACGATCGTGGTGTCGATCGCCGCCATGAGGGTCCCGAGCGTGATGACGACGAGGATCAGCGGCGGAGACCCCGTTTCGGGCCACGCTGTCGCAGGAACGGGCGCCCCGGTCGACGACCCGGTCGGTCCGGTCGGGGGGGAGCCCATGCGTCCGGGGGGTTCGGTCGTCCCGCTCACGTCACCGGCTCGTCCCACTCGGGGAAGTTATCCTTTGCCGACGGCCGAACGGTCCCGATCCCCCACCGACCCTCGCGAAGAGTGGGAGAAAGGTCTCGCCGAGCCCCGAGCGCGGCCGCGAGGGAGCCCTGGAGGTCGGCCATCCGCGTCTCCGCGGCGGCCATGCGCTGGGAGGCGATCCTGCTCGAGCCGGCCCCCCCGTGATGTCGCGCCCGAGCTGCGAGCTACTTCATCGCCTGCAGCGCCTTCTCGTCGAGATAGTACTTTCCATCGACCTCGACGAAGACCCTCGTCCTTCCCCGCCGTCGTTTCATGATCCGGACGAAGATACGGGACAGGCCCAGCTCGTCCGCGCTGAGCGCAGTTTCCGGACTCAGCGCGCCTTTCGATCGGAACGTCTGAATGATCTGCCGGATCCGCTCTCCGCCCCAGCCCTCCGCCCCCTCGTTGGCTTCGGCGCCGACCTGCGCCGGCGCAGCTTCGGGCCGAGTCACGGCCGCATCAGAGCTCGGCGCCGTCGGTGGGGTCGCCTCGGTTGGGACCGGTGGCGAGGGCGGGCTCGGCCTCTCGTCCGGTGCGTGCGAAGGCTCTGCCTCGTGGGGGTTCGGCGCGATCCGGTCCAGGCGCACGGTGTGCCTCGTGGTCCCTCTTACCGGGATCACCACCAAAACCGAGGGGCGGTATCCGGTAGCCCCGGCCTTTACCGAATAGTCCCCGGTCCTCACGCCGGCGAAGCCGACCCGACCATCACTTCCCGTGCTGCCGGAATAGTGCTCCGGTCCCTCCGCCGAGACCCCCGCGCCCGTGACCGGCGACGCCGTTCCGGAGTCGACCACCGTAACGGTCAGCTCACGTCGACGCCTGCGGGCGAGAATCAGGAGGAGGAGGATTAGGGCCAGGGCCACGACGATCAGGATGAGGATCCACTGGAACGGTGGGGAGCTGGACGGAGAAGGCGGAGGGGCAGGCGCGGTCGGCACTACGGAGACGGACCTCCAGTACGCCTGGTTGGGTCCTGGACCGGGAACGGGTGCCCCTTCGGACTGGGCGAGCACGATGTAGAACGGACCCGCGCCGACCTGGCCGCTCGACTTTCCGATCACCAGTCCTCCCAGGCTCACGTTGAACTGGGCTAATCCCGATCCGTCTACCGAGATCTGTAGCGTGTAGACGACGCCCAGCCTCGGGGACAGGTTCAGCGCCGGTGTCTTGGCCCAGTTCCCGCTGCCGGTCCCGATCCTCGCATAGATGCCGTAGTAGCATTGGTTCGCCGTGATGGAAGGGTTGGCGGGATTGCCGCAGGTCGCCGGGTTGCCACAGTTCGTCTCGTTGCTGCAGTCGTTCGGGTTCAGGTTCCCGGTGATCTGGACGCCGGAGGCGGCGCTAGCGGAAGTTATCCCGAAGACTATCGGGTGTCCGTTCGAGACGGTCCCCTCGACAGCGGCGCTCACCGTGAAGGGCGGGCTGAACGAGCCGATACTCTGAATCGTACCTATCTCCGAGCTCGCGTTGGCCTGCGCGATCTCCATGCCCTCCGAGAAAAACCCAGGCAGGAGCGGGATGACCGTGCAGGAGGGGCAGTTCTCCGCGGAAAAGTTCAGGCCCGCGGGCCCATTGATTTCCCAGAGGCTCGCATTGAGTTGACTATCGTGGGTGAAATCGTCCGAAAGCAAGGATGCCAGCATAGGAGCTGGGGAAGCCACCGCGGCGGGCCGCGACGGGGTGAGCGCCAACAGCAACACGACGGCCGCCGAGAGGAGCACCCCGCCTGCGGTGAGGCTCTTCGAGCAGCGCTTGCGAGAAATCATCGCACGCGGAGCGAGGCCTCGGGCCTTAGGCCTGAGGTGAGGTTCAGTTGACGGTCCGTGGAAGGAGTCGATCGGGAGTCGCGTCTTGCCCGCGCGCTCTAGGGGCCCACGCTCCGTTGGGGGTTCGCCTACCTTCGGACCGAGGGTTAGGTCGTTCGGGTGCGTAAGGTCGGCCGAAACCGTTACCTCTCCCCCGGGTCTGCCGTCGCGGGACGATTGGAGGGCGAGGTGGACCGCTGTCGGGGGAAGGACCTCGACCAGGAGACGAGGACCGTTTCCGCGGACGCCGGAGGAACGTTCGGCCAAGGGGCAGGCCGGGGCGACCCTGCGCCGTCCCTGTAGGGAACCGACGATGCTCGAACGGATCGTCGTGGCGGTCGACGGGTCGGATAACGCCGACCGCGCGCTGGCCTTCGCCGCGGATCTCGCCACGCACTACGGAGCCTCTCTGACCCTCCTGACCGTGATCCCCCCCTTGATCATCCCGTCGTACGGGGGTCCGGTCTACGAGCCTCCCAGCCCGGATTCGATGCGCACCATCTACGACGAGATCCTGGCCAGCCGGAAGGCACGGGTACAGAGTCCGCAGATCCCACGCGTGGAGACCGTCAAGCGAGAGGGGATCGTGGTGGAGGAACTGCTCGCGTACCTCGACCAGGAGAAGCCGGACCTGCTCGTCATGGGCTCGCGCGGTCTCTCGGCGGGCCGGCGGCTCTTCCTGGGGAGCGTATCCGACGCCCTGGTACACCACGCGCCGTGTCCGGTCCTCGTGGTAAGGCACCGGTAGACGGCGTTGCCCTGGCGCGTGACCGAGGCTACGAGGTCGGGGAACTCCCTCCCGTAAGGGCTGCGGGCGGAATCCTTCCGACCGGGGGAGACGTTCCTCGCCCGCGGCCGGGCGGAGCCCTCGGGCAGGCAAGTCGTCCCTCGGCCTTGGGGCGGTACGTTCAAGCCCCGCGACGGTTCGGGCGAGCACCGTGTGGGACAAGGTCTCGGTCATTTCGAAGACCCCCTTCCGGCTGACGTTCGCCGGGGGAGGAACGGACCTCCCGGCCTACTTCACCCGCCACGGGCCGGGGGCCTGCGTGGCGGGGACGGTCGATAAGGGGATCTACGTCATGGTCGTCGAGAACTTCAACGCCGACCAAATCCGGGTCAGCTACCGCGTCACCGAGGACGCAAAGCAGAGCGTCGACGAGATCGCCCACGGCGCGATCCGTGAGGCGCTGCGCCTGTTGGACATCCCGAGCGGGGTCCAGGTCATCACGGCGACCCAGATGCCCTCGAGAGGGACCGGGATCGGCTCGAGCAGCAGCTGCGCCGTGGGGGTCCTCAACGCCCTCCACGTGTGGAAGGGGGAGCGGGTCGGCGCGCGTCAATTGGCCCGGGAGGCGGTCCACATCGAGCGCGAGGTCCTGAAGGAGCCGGGGGGGATCCAGGACCAGTACTCCGCGGCTTACGGCGGGCTGAACCTCATCCAGGTGTCCCGCGACGGCGCGGTCTCGGTCCAGAGCCTGGGCATCGACCACGACGGCCTCGAGGCGTTGAACCAGCACCTGATGTTGTTCTTCACCGGCATCGAGCGGCGCTCCGCCGACATCCACGTGGCCCAGGCCAGCCAGCTCGAGACCCATCTCGGGGAGTACGACCGCATGCGCGAACTCGCCCTCGCGACGGCCAAGGCGCTGGAGAATCTCGACTTCCCGGAGGTCGGTCGACTCATGGACGAGAACTGGCAACTGAAGCGCGGCCTGTCCGATGAGATCACGAACCCGTCGATCGACCGGGCCTACAATCTCGCCCGGAAGAACGGCGCGATGGGGGGTAAGCTGCTCGGCGCCGGGGGCGGCGGGTTCCTGTTCTTCCTCGTCCCGAGGAGACGGATGCGGCAAGTGCGGAAGGCGCTGGAGCCGCTCGGGATGGTCCTGAAGTCCGCGCGGCTGGGCATCGAAGGCAGTACCATCGTGCACGAGGAGTGAAGGCGGGCGGCGGTGGGCCGCGCGCGGCCGCCGAGCGGCCAGGCTCCGCTCCAGGCAGGGCCATCGTTCCCCAGGAGGAGGATGGCGCGGCCTCGGTCGGCGGAACGGCCGTCGGAACGCGGGGTCCGCCGGCATGGGCGTCGGCGCGAGGCGATTCCCCCCCGCGCCCAAGACCATGGTCCCGGCTCAGACGACCCAGCGCCCACGGAGCAGCGATCCTCGAAGTGCGGGGCCGTTCGCCGAAACCTGGACGCCGGCCGCTCCCGTGGTGGGTCCAAGGGTCGACCGCCGGAGCAAATACCCCCAAGCCGATACGCCCGGGGGTCGTCTGGCGAGGATCGGACCGCGTGTCGATGGTCGCACTGAGACACCGCTCGGACACTTCGATCGAACCGGGGCGGCGCAGCGACGCCCTGAGGTCGCGGTTGGAGACCCTGAGGGGCTCGAAGGAACCGGCCTCCGGGGCCCGCTTGTTCCTGGCCACGCTTCGGGTCCGGATGTCGCCGCGCACCTGGACCGGGGGATTCTCGTACAACCATCGCTCCGTGAGGATCGAGGTGCTCAACCGCACGGAGCTGACCGAGGACATCTCCATCTCGGACCACTGGATCAGTGGCCAACCGCCGGGGATCTGGACGGCCGAGATCGCCTCCTACACCGACGTCGTGGACGTCGAGTGCCTTGCCGAGGTGGCGGACGGTTGCCTGTACCGGGTCACCTACCGTAACCCCCCGGTGATCTACGACTACCGCAAGATCCGCATGCCGATCCAGTTCCCTCTGAGGATGCAGGACGGGATCATCACCTGGGAGGTGGTCGGCCGGCGGACGGAGTTCGACGAGCTCCTCCGCCTAGCGAAGGGCCGGAACGCCGAGATCAGCGTCGTGTCGATACGACGGCGGCCACTTCGAAGCCATCTTCCGCTCCTCACGGAGGCCCAGCACCGGCTGCTGACCCAGGCGATGGCCGCGGGGTACTTTGCCGTGCCGCGCGGGATCACCCTGACCGAGCTCGCCCGGCGCCTCGGTCGTAGCAAGTCCTCGGTCTCCGAGGCGATCGCGCTCATCGAGAAGAAGCTCTTGGAGAGCGCGCTGAAGCCTTCGACGCTCCAGCCCTGAGCTTCTGGGCACCGCCGCGGGGGCCGAACCCCTTCGGCTGTCCGAACCGGTTCGGGTCCGCTTCATCGTGGAGCGCTCCCATAGAGAGCCCGAGCATGGCCACGGGAACCCGTAGTCCCAGAACCACGTCGACCGGCCCGCTGCGCTCCGAACAGTCGATCCTCGTGCACGGCGACGATGACCTGGCGGTCTCCACGGTCGCTGTCGGTCTCGCCCTGCGCACGTCGGAGACCTTCGCGTGGGTGGACTTCGACGACCCCAAGGGGTCCGAGAGGGCCCCCGCGCGGTCCTGGGTCGAGGGTCGCTCGGGCCGGCCTGTCGTGGACCTGGTCGATCCCTCGCTCCTCCGCCCTCCGGAGCGAGACCACCTCGCGCACAGCGGTCTCATCGCGCCGGAGAGCACCACGGAAGCCGCCCGTCTCCAGAGCCACCTGGAGATGCCGGAGCTGTTCCAGCGGCTCGCCGCCCGCGCCATCTGTCCGGACGGACACGGCGTCGTCCTGTTGGTCCACGTGGACCGTCTCGCTCCCGCGCTCCGCGCCGGCACCATCGAAGCGACCTGGCTCCACCGGACGCTTCATGACGAGGGGCTCACGGTGATAGGGACGTCACGAGCCCCGCCTTCCCTGCCGATGAGCCAAGTGTTCGACCGCGTCCTGCGCGTCGTGGTGGCGGTGGGGAGGTCCTGGGAGGAAGGGTCGCTCACGGAGGAGAAGTGTGATGGTCGTGCGGCCAGCGGGACGCCGATGGCGTTGCGAACGGCATGGGAATACCTGGGCTTGGACCGCGCCCTGCTCCCGGTGAAGTAGGGTTCCCGAGCCCCAGCTTCCGGACGGACCCCCCCCGATAGGCCGGGACCCAGGATTCGCGCCGGGCTCTCTGGGGAGCCCTGGGGTCGACCCTGGACCTGCTGCGCACGAGCGAGGGGGGCCTTCCCCAGCTCCACCACGCATCCTCGCCGCGCCCACATGGCCGCACGAAGGGCTGCGGCCCCTCACCGAACCCTGTCGATCGGTAGGCAGGTCGGGAGGATTCCGCGGTAGATCATCCCCAGCATGCGGACGCGAGACCGGGAACCGCGTTTCGTCACGCCGGGGGGGCGCGGTCCCGACCATCGATGAACGTAGAGTATAAGTGGGGGGGACCATGCTCTCCGTTCGATGGCGCGGCCCCGAAAGGACAAGGGAAGTCGTCGAGTGGGCTTGGCGGTCTACATCGAGCCCGGGCTCCTCCGAGCGCTCCGGCGGGCCGCCGAGGTCGAGCGTCGGTCCGCGTCGACCCAGGCCGCGATCTACATCGAGCAAGGACTCGGGATCCGCAAGCCCAAGCGTAGCTGACCGAGACGTCACCCGACCGCTTCGGGGTGCGATTAACCCCGGGGCACGGTATCCCGCAGACCCTTTCCTCGAGGGTTCTGACGGGTCGTGCCGGTGCGAGGAACCCCTCCGCCCGTCACATCGTCCGGGCAGGCTCTCCGGGCCTAGCGAGGACCGAACCGGCCGGCGCTACCAGGGTGGTCGGCCGACGGCGGGTTCCGTGGGACGGCGTGCCCGGAGGGCCGCGCAAGCCTCGGGTCTTCCCAGGGCGCCCTACGGCCACGCGGTGGGCAGGTGGAGCAGGAGCCGGTCGAAGCATGGCCGTCTCCCGGGCCCGCGAGGAAAGCCGCGGTTCCCCCTCGGTGGGAACCCTTCCGCATGGGCTCGTCCGGCTCGGCCGCTCCCCGCAGAACCCCAGCCAACTCACCCCCCTCGGCAGGCGTGTCAAGTCGGCTTAACCGCAGCTACATCCTCGGCGAAATCCCCTGAGCGAACATGCAAGGTACCAACCTCCGGGCTGATCCACCCCGCGCGAACGGCACGTCCGGAGACATCCTGCCCCTTCCCCGGGCGCGGGGCATGGACCTTCTCGACACGCCGCTGCTGAACAAGGGAACGGCGTTCACCGAGAGCGAGAGGACGGCCCTGGGCCTCCATGGCCTCCTCCCGCCGCAGATCGAGACCCTCGAACAGCAGGTCGTGCGGGCCTACGACGCGTTCCGGCGCAAGTCCGACGACCTCGAGCGCCACATCTACCTGCGGGCCCTCCAGGACACGAACGAGGTCCTGTTCTATCGGCTCCTCCTCGACCACGTCGAGGAGATGATGCCCGTGGTCTACACGCCGGTCGTCGCGCTCGGGTGCCAGGAGTTCAGCCACATCTACCGCCGGCCCCGGGGGCTCTTCGTCCCGTACCCCCTGCGCGGCTCGATCCGGACCCTCCTCAAGCACCGACCGACCCCCGGGGTCGACGTGATCGTCGTCACCGACGGGGAGCGGATCCTCGGGATCGGCGACCAGGGCGCCGGCGGCCTGGGCATCCCGATCGGGAAGCTCTCGCTCTACACGCTGGTCGGCGGCATCCGGCCGGACCGCACCCTCCCCATCATCCTGGACGTCGGGACGAACAACGTCGAGCGCCTCCGGGACCCGGAGTACCTCGGCTGGCGCCACGAGCGCATCGGCGGGGCCGACTACGATGCCTTCGTCGACGAGTTCGTCAGCGCCGTCCGCGCGGAACTTCCCGGGGTCCTGCTCCAGTGGGAGGACTTCGGCCCGACGCACGCCCGACCTATCCTGGACCGCTACCGCAACGACCTGCTCACCTTCAACGACGACATTCAGGGCACCGGGGCGGTCGTGCTCGCCACGATCCTGTCGGCGCTCCGCGCCGCCGGCACCTCGATCACCGACCAGCGCGTCGTCCTCTTCGGGGCCGGCGGAGCCGGCACCGGGGTCTCCGACACGCTACGCGCGGCGATGGTCCAGGACGGTGTCCCCGAGGCCGAGGCGCGGCGCCGCTTCTGGCTGGTGAACCGGGGCGGCGTGCTCCACGACGGCCGGAGCGACCTTCGGCCCGAGCAGCGTTTCTACGCCCGGCCGTGGGCGGAGGTCGCCCCGTGGGCACGGTCCGACCCCGGCCGCGTGACCCTCGCCGAGACGGTCGCTGGCGTGCACCCGACGATCCTGATCGGCCTGTCGACGGTCGCAGGGGCGTTCGACGAGACGCTCGTCCGCTCGATGGCGGGCTCCGTCAAGCGGCCGGTGATCCTGCCGCTCTCCAACCCGACGATGAAGAGCGAGGCGACGCCCCAGCAGCTGCTCGACTGGACCGAGGGGCGCGCCTTGATCGCGACCGGCTCGCCGTTCCCCGCGGCGACGTTCCGCGGCCGGCCCGTGCCGATCGCGCAGTGCAACAACGTCTACGTCTTCCCGGCGCTGGGGCTGGGGGCTGTGGCGAGCCGAGCGCGGTGCGTCACCGACGGGATGATCATCGCGGCCGCGAGGGCGCTGGCGGCCCGATCGCCCGCCGCGTCGGACCCGAACGGCGCCCTGCTTCCGACGGTCCACGAGCTGCGCCAGGTCGCCCTCGACATCGCCTTCGCGGTCGGCCTCGAAGCGCAGCGCAGCGGCGAGGCGGAGAAGAGCACCCCGGAGGAGCTGAGGGCGCGCGTCGCCGCGACCCAGTGGACGCCGGTGTACCCGACCTACCTCGCCGGGGCTTGAGGTCGGCCCCGAGCGCGTGGGCCGCGGGCTCCTCGGGCCCGAGGGGCCGTTCGTTCCCTAGCGAGCAGATGGGAACGTCCGCGTCCTAAGCCACGGCGAGGAGCGGCGTGGGGCCCCAGCCGCCGGCGGTGATGGCCACGAAGGTGACGTCCAGGACCGGGGGCGAGGCTCCTTTCACGATGAGCAGGCCGTACGCGCCGCCGCTCACCGTGTATCCCCGCACGTGGCCTATGTGGTAGAGGTACGTCCCGTTCCACAGCTCCAGCGTGATCGTGGACGTGTTCGAGCGGCCCGACACGAGACCGCCCTGCCAGGAAAGAACTGCGACGCTCCAGTTGGTGCCCGCCGGCAGCCCGGTCTCATTGAACGTCACGGCGTACGTGGGGAGGGCCACGAAGACGACGCTGATCGGGGCGAGGGAGGCCCCGGTGACATTGAACGTTCCATGCGAGCCGGTGTGCGCGATGGCGTACCCCGGGACCGAGAAGACGTGGTAGAGGTAGGTCCCGTTCAACAGGGAGAACGTCAGGGACGAGCCGGAGGTCGTATGGGTGACGCTGCGGACCTCGCCGGGAGCTCCGCTCCGGATCGTGGAGACGCGCACCGTCCAGTGGGTGCCGGCGGCAAGACCGGTCTCCGTGAAGGTGGCCGTGTAATAGGTCAGCTTTGCGAACGCTACGTGGACGGCCACGGGCGGCGCGCCGGCGACCTGCACGAACCCATGGCCCCCGCTCAGGATCTCGTAACCCCGGACGTTGTGGACGTTGAAGCGGTACGTCCCGTTGGGGAGGGAGAAGGTGATCGACGTTCCGTTCGATGTCTTCTCGTGGCTGTGGAAGCCCTGCGCCCAGCCCCAGTGACCGGTGAGCGCCACGCTCCAGTTGGTCCCGGCACTAAGGCCGGTCTCCGTGAAGGTCACGTTGTAGGTGGGGCCTGCCGTGGCCCATTGGGCATTCGAGGGTCCCTGCGCGGCCCCGACGCCGGCGTAAGCGAACGCCGTTACGGCCACCAGGAGGACCGCGACAGCCCCCCACTTGACGGTTCGCGAGGCGGACATCGCCCGAAGCGAACCGGCGCCCCTATTTGTGCCTTCATCCAGCCTCTAGGTTACTCGCTAACCGGGGAATCCGGTGGATGGCCCCCCTACGGGGTCGGTGGCCGATTCCCGAGGAGGCTCCGGGACCGACTGCGTGGGCCGAGCTGGGCGCCGACAGCGGTCCTCTCTGCCCGCTCTTCGTGCCGTCCGGACCGACCACGACCGAAACCCTCCCGACGGGGAGGGCACCCACCTAGCCGGCGACCGGACCGGAACCGCCGGCGATCCCGGGCCTTCGGGGGAGGCGGCGGGAAAGCCGTCGCGCCAGGAGCAGCTCGGTCAGGAAGATGCGGACGAACGAGGGGCCCGACGTGACCTTGCTCGCTCCGCCGAGTCGCGGTTCGAACCGGAACGGGACCTCCCGACGGTCGAGGCCGCGGCACATCACCAACAGGAAGAGGAGCAACTTGTACCCGCGGTACCCCGGGTCCAAGGGGACGAACGCCTCGCGGCGGAAGGCGAAGTACCCCGAGACCGGGTCGGTGACAGGGCGTGCCGCGGGCAGCAGCAACTTCGCGGTCCACTCCGCCCCGCGCGAGATCAGGGCCCGGAGAGGGGACCGCGGTCCCGGCGAGCCTCCCGGCGCATAGCGGCTCGCGATGACGAGCGCCGCCCCATCCTCGAGCCGGGCGACGAACTCTGGCAACAGCTCCGGCGGGTGCTGGAGGTCCGCGTCCATCACGACGACGAACCGGCCGCGGGCTGCTTCGATCGCCCGGCACTGGGCGGCGAGGGTGGTCTGTCGCCCGTCGTGGAGGAGGACCCGGACCCTGGGGTCCACCGCCGAGAGATTCACGACAAACTCTCGCGAGCCGTCCGTGCTCCCGTCGTCGGCGACGATCGCCTCCCACGGCGGGAGCTCGAGGGAGCGCAACCGTTCGAACAGCTCCACCAGGTTCGGGCGCTCGTTCACGACCGCCAAGACGATCGACAGCGAAGGCGCGGCCGCGGGGGCGGGTCCGTCTGCGCGATCGGCCATACGCGCTGGGGTCGAACCGGCCGGGCGGATACGCTAGGCGGGCCGCCGGATAGGGCCGTGCGACCGTGGGGATCCGGTCTACGCCGTGGCCACCTTCACCTGGAGGCCGGGGGCGAACCGGTGGAGGAGGGCGATGTGCAGCCCCTCGACGACCGCCCAGAGGAGGGCGGCTCCGACCGCGAGCCGCTCCATCGTGGCGGGCGTGAAGCCGGAGAGGTGGACGAAGAAGAGGACGAGGCCGCCGAGAACGACCAGGCCGGTCGCGAACGTGTAGGCTCGGGAGACGCGCCAGCGCTCGTGGCGGTGCATCGCCGACGCCACGACCAGGAAGCCCACGCCGGCCGCGCCGATGGCGACGTAGCTCGCGAGAGGAGCGGCGCTGGAGGGGAGGTGCGAGGAGAGAGTGCCGAACGCGCCGAAGCCCACGGCCGCCACCGACGCCAGCAGCAGGGCGAAGAGGCCCACCCCCCGGCTCGGCCGCTCATCGAACGCGCTCCAGGTGAACAGGAGGCCGAGGATGGCAAGAACGCCGAGGGCCACGAGCGAGGCGTTGAAGGCCATGGCCCAGGACGACGAGCTCGCCCCGAGGGCGGTGGCTGAACCGGTCCAGAGGCCGAAGCCGGGATCGCGGCTCGCGACGAGCAGGGCGACGACGACGAACTGCGCCGCCGCGACCGCGAGGAGGACGCCTCCGGTCCGGACGGCCCTACGCACAAGAGGGGTTTCGGCCGACATGCCAAGCACCGGGCGGGCTTTGGCGAGCTCCTCCCCTATAAGGACCGAAGCTCCAGTGGACGCGGGTTCCCCGGCGGCCCCCGGACGTATAACCGCGCCGGGGCTCGCGAGGACATGTCGCCTCCGCCGGTGGGACCCGCGCTCACCGTCGACGCCGTGTGGATCGACCGCGGTCGGCTTCTGCTCGTTCGCCGAGGCCGTCCTCCGTTCCTGGGGAAGTGGGCGCTCCCGGGGGGATTCGTCGAACTGCGCGAAACGGTGGAGGCCGCCGTGGCACGGGAGCTCCTCGAGGAGACCGGCCTGCGGGGGACCGCGGGACGACTGGTAGGGGTCTACTCCGGCCCGCACCGTGACCCTCGCAGGCCCACCACGACCGTGGCCTACCTCATCCGAGGGCGACCGAGGGCCGCGAAGGCCGGCGACGACGCCTCGGGCGCGGCCTGGGTGCCGCTCCGAGAGGTGGGGCCGCTCGCCTTCGACCACGAGCGGATCGTGCAGGACGCCCTGCGCCTCCTCGGGATCCGACGCCCGTCCCACCGTCGTTCGGGGCGGACCCGATCGGGCCCGCGCCGACAGCCCGCGTCGTGACCCGAATTGGGCCGCCGCGAACCCTGGCGCCCCGGCCGCGGGACTCGGCCGACCGTGTCGGGCGCTGACGAAGAACGTGCTCTTCGACATGGATCGGGACGTGACGGCGGGGCTGGGGATCGAGGTCTCCTAGGGGCGCCGTGCGCCGGCAAGGTTTCGAGCTTCGCGCTCGCTCGAACCCCCGTCCACATCGGGAGCGCCTTCCGAGTCGGGTCCCGGAACGGGGCGGGCCCCTGAGCGGGCCCTCGCGCCACGGCTTTATCGGAATCCGGCTCCCCCGGCGGGGGTGCGATGGCGGCCAAGATCGGGCTCGGCCAGGAGGCGCACCCGAGGCCCACGTTCCTCAGCGACTTCATTCTCGGGAGCCAGGACGGGCTCGTGAACGTCCTCGGGATCCTGCTCGGGCTCGTCGCGGCCGGTAGCCCGATGCGGATCGTCGAGGTGGGTGCCCTGGCCGCCCTCGCCGCCGAATCGATCTCGATGGGGGCCGTCGCCTACACGTCGACCCTGAGCCGTCGCAAGCTCTACCTGAGCGAGATCGAGCGGGAGAGCCGCGAGATGCGCGAGGTCCCCGAGCTCGAGCGGGATGAGGTCCGGGTGATCCTGCGCAAGTGGGGCTACGAGGGCGACGAGGTCGAGGAGATGGTCCGGCGGATCGAGGCCAAGCCCCGGGCCTGGCTCGACATCATGATGGCGTTCGAGCTCAACCTCGCCGAGGTCACGCCCCAGCAGCCCCGGGACAGCGCGCTCATCGTCCTCGGGGCGACCGTCGTCGGTTCGCTCGTCCCTCTCCTCCCGTTCTTGGTCGGCCTTTCGAGGATAGCCGCGACTCTCGTCTCGGTCACGGTCACCGGGGCGATGCTACTCGGCGTCGGGATCTACGAGGCGCGGACGACGGCTAGCGCGTGGTGGGCCTCCGGAGGGCGGATGCTCCTCATCGGGCTGGGAGCGGGGTTCGCGGGCTTCCTCGTGGGCAAGGTCGTCGGCGCGTTCTGAACCGGGTGGCCCGAGCGCTAGGGGCGTGGTAGGGGGGCGACGTGGGGACGCGGCCTGGCGGCCTCGGACGCCGGCAGGGTCCCCGATCCGGTGAGGTGTGCACTGCTTACCGGTCCCGCGGTAGGCACCGGACCGGTTCGAGGCGACCCCGGTCAGACCACGCGGAGCGGGAGGGCCTGCCGCATGCGCAGCCGGGCCCGGCGTGTCCCCCACACCTTGCTCGCGGAACGGACCTCGTGACGTTGGCAGGGGGCGCAGAAGACCACCGTCTCTCCGGCGCCCTCGAGCTCGGGGGTCCGGAGGTGGTCGTCCGCCGAGTGGCCGCACCGACGGGAGATGCAGGGATGGGCAGCCCGGCCCGCCGTTTCCATCACAGGGGCCAATTATGCGCACCAATGCGTATTAAGCCTGTCGATTCGGGGTTCGACTCGCACCGACCGGGCGCGAGGCGGTCGGCCTTCGCGGCTCGGGCACCCTCGGTCGGCGGACGGCCCGGCGCCCGGCTTGGCCAGACGGTCGGAGAGCCCTGCGACCTCCCTTGCGGCCGGCTCGGCGGGGGACGGCCGGACCGACCGTACGGACCGGCCCGGGACTCCAAGGCAACGTGTCGCCAAGACCGCCGTCCGGCCAGGCGCCGCGCCTGGGGCGACCCTTGCCGCCCCTTCGGAGGGGGAAAGACGGAGGGCCTACTTCCCCGAGAGCCCGGCCCGTGACCGGAGCGCGTGGTAGAAGCCACCGAAGCTCGTCGCGGTCGGGGTCTTGAGCCCCTGGACCCGGAGCTGCTCCCGGACCTCCTTGGCGCCCTGGCGGAGGTCAAGGATCTTCGTAGTGTCGTACTTGTACTGGAACGTCCCGGGCGGGCCGCGCGGGAACGGCTCCCAGTCACGAGGGGTCGTCACGCGGAGGTCGGCGGGCCGCTTGCCATCCGTCGGCGCGAACGGCGGGAGGGTCAGGTGCTCCTCGGTCAGCCAGAGCATGGTCGCGTCGCGGATCGCCTGCTCGGTGACGTCGTCCAGCGCCCCCGGCGCGACCTGCCCCTGGACCCAGGAGACGAGCGCGTCGAACGTCTTTTCGGCGTTCTCCTCGAGCATCTGCAGGACGGCCAAGCGGAGCGCGCTGCGGCGGAGCTGCTGGACGCCCGTCTCGCTCAGGCGGAACTCGACGGTGAGGCCGACCAGCCCGTCCGCGTTGGAGGCGAGCTCCTCGAGGGAGAGGACGAACAGCGGGGAAGCCGCCTCGTCCGGCCCCACGTACCAGAGGGAGAACGCCCGGCCGTTGGTCAACATGATCAACGGGACGCGAGATTCCTTCGCCTGGTCCCCGATCGGTCCGAGCTCGGTGACGCTGGCGGAGCGCTCGCGGACGTCGAGGAACAGCTTCGGCCTGCCCTCCCCGTCCAAGAGGGCGTAGTCGACGGTCTCCCTGCGACCGGCGGCGTGGTAATCGAGGAAGACCTGGCGCTTATCGTGAGGGTCCCAGCCGAGAGACTCGAGGAACGGGTTCACGATCCAGTGCCGGATCTGTTGTTCGGTGACATCCTGGACGTCGCGCAGCACCTCACCGGCCACCTGGCCGAAATCGATGAGCCGGCGGTTGAGGTCGACAGCTTCCATCGACCGCGCGATGGAAGGTCGACCGCTTAAATGTACCTCCGGGCGGCCTGCTGCCGACTCGAGTGGTGGGACGGCGACCTGGGAAGACCGCGAGGGCCGGCGGCCCGTGCGGCGAGGAAGGAGCGACGGTCGACCCCGCCGGCCGCCGGTACCTGCCGGCCCCTCCATCTGGGCTTTGGAGCACGGCAGGCGCCGGAACGACTGGAGCGCGCCGACCGCCCTTTGGCACTTGTCCCCTACCCTTCTTTACTGTGAAGCATCTTGCTCCTGATCACGAATCGCAATGGTGCGGAGGGTCGCCCAAGGCCAGTTCCGGGTGACATGGGCGTTTGAGCAGCGTGGGTCGGCCCCCGAGGAATCGACACCCGCCGGCGGTGTGGGCGACCTAGGGAGGGCGTCGGCGGCCCTCGCTCCCGCCCAAGGATCCGGCATCCCGCCCTGTCCGGTTTTCGAGTCCCCCGCATCGGAGTCGCTCGTCCCCCTCGACGAAAAGGAGGAGGCGACCGACGAGGAAGAGGTGGGGGACGCCCCCGGGCCGCCCACGACGTTCCCTCCTGCTCCCTCGACGGTCGACCCGTCCGAGTCCGTCTCACCGCCCCCTCCGATGACCCCCGGGGTGCGAGGGTCGGCTGCCAAGGAGACGGCGGAGGGAGAGGGTCAGAAGCCGACCGACGGCCCTTCAGACTCCGAGCCGCCTCGGAAGGACGTCGCTCGCCCGCAGGGAGCGGTCGGGCCTCCTTCTCCGGGGCTGGGCGCTCCGCCTCCACGGGAGGAGGCGACCTTGGCCCCTCCACCCCTTCTCGTCGAGACCGCCATCGTTCGGAGACCCCCCCGGGGCCAGTTCCGGGTGATGTCCGCGTGGCACGAACTCTCTTCCACGACGCCCCCGACGGGCGAGACGGCCCCCCGATCGCCGGGGAAGGAAGAAGCGGCCGTCGCGCCCGCATTCCGCCTTCCTCTCGCTCGAGAGGTGGAGGAGCGGCCCCCCGAACCGGCGGTCATTCCCCTGCGAGGCGCCGAGCAAGCCCCCTCGGTCTCCCCAACGGCGTCGTCTCCACCGGCCCCGCCCACCGAACCAAGCCGGACCCTTCTGGGACTGCTCGCGCGGATGTGGCTGATGCGGGCGGCGAAGACGACCGCAGGGGGGCTCGCCCTAGGGCAGACCGTGGCCCCGTCGGTCCCGCCGCCGTCGTCCGGGCCTCTCCCGTCCCCTGCGCCGCCGCCGCCAGCGGGCCTGCCGCCGGAGCCTCCGGCGACCACCGCGCCACCTTCCGCGGTCCCCGTGCCGTCGGCAAGTCCGCCGCACGAGCCGGAGATGCTAGTCCCTCTGCCACCGCCGATCCCATCACCGCCCTCAAGTCCCGTCCCGGAGCCAACGATCCGCGACCGAGGCTGGCCGCGCCTTCCGGAGCTAGATGGTCGGCGTCCAGTGAGCGGCCTTGCCTCCCTCCTCGTGGAGGTGGCCGAGGCGTCCAGGCCGCTGCCTTCCCCTGAACCACCTCGCACCGCCTCCTTGCGACCGACCGTGGTCGTCCGGCTCATCCACTGCCGCTACCCGATCCCCGACCGCCCTGTCTCTAGGGATGCTTGCCGGCAACCGAGGGTTGGGCGTTAGCTGCAACGTCCCATCAGGGTCCGATGCCCGCCCGTCTCCGGCAACGACGGGCCGGTCTCGTCCTCCCGTCGCGAGAGGCCGGTCGGTGGACCGACCCCGGTTCGCGGCCGAGAGTCCCTTGATGGGATATGGGCCCGCGAACGCCGCAACGGTCGACACACCGGGCCTCGGACCGGCGGCGGGATGCGGCTACGAGGGTGGGAGGGTCCGAGGGAGCCGGCAAGCCCCCGGTCGGGGGCGGTCGATTCGACCACAACCTGTAAGGAGAGAGGGCCCTCATGTCCGGAACGCAAGCCCATGTCGAGTTCCACCTCCGCGCCACCGTCGGGCCCGAGCCCTCCGCCGATCAACAGCCCTGCCTCCGCCACCAGTGCTCCTGTCCGCCGCCTCTCGGGGGCCGCCAAGGCCGCGATCGCGGTCCTCATCGTCGCGGTGATCGTGGTCGGGGTGCTGGCCGCGGGTCTCGTGCCCGGGGTTTCCCTGATGCCCAAGTCGAAGGCGTCGACCTCGATGACGGTCTCCTCTTCGACGGCGATCGGGGACGCCGACCAGGCCGCCTCCACCCATGACGCCGGCTCCCTCACGCTGGTCCTCGGGGTCTCTACGACCTATTCGTTCCAGTTCGGCAAGATGGCCGGGAACACGGACTGCCCGGTGACCCACGCCCTCTCGGTGAACTTCACCGTCCCCGCCGAGGGCTCCAGCTACGCCTCGGGAGATGCGGCCCTTTGGCTGTTCCTTTACGAGAACAGCGGGGGCGTGAACGAGAGCGTCATCGCGGTCGTCGGGCCCACGACCTACTTCCTCGGAACGCTCTCTGGGGCGGAATGCCTCACCCTCGCTTCGACCAGCCCGCTCCCCTCGACGTTCGTCAGCAGCACGAGCCTCGCCGCGACGGTCGACTCGGACGCGGGCTCGTTCCTCAAGGCCCACGCCACGGCCAACTCCCTGTTCGCGCTCGTCGAGAACGGGACGGCCGGCCCGGAGTGGCTGGTCGCGTTCACGAACTGCTCGTACGACCCCGCGACCCAGAAGGCGCTCGGGGGGACCAAGGGCGACCTCTTCTACAGCCTCGCCAACGGAACGAGCGGAGAGGTCACCGGCTTCGCCGACCTTGTGGGTCAGGCGAACTGCTCAGCGCTCACCAACACCTCCAGCCTCTCTCTCGGCTACGTCCTCGAGATGGCCCCGTTCAGCCACTCGGTCAGCGGCTCGAGCTACTACGACGATCTTGCGCTCGCGTCCTCGACGGGGCTCACGACCAAGATGTTCGGGCTGAAGGTGACGAACGTCACGGGCGTCCTCCAGCCGCTGGCGACCGTGCCGGCCGCGTGCACCTACGGGGCCGTGGTGAGCGCGTGCGTCAACGGCACGGGTTGGTACGCGGCCCTCCTCAACGACACGGGGAAGGTCATCGGAACGTACGGGAGCCTGGGGTGGGGCGACCTCGCGCCCTCTACGACCAACGTCACGCTCACCTCAGGGATGGAGCTCGTGATCGTGTCGAACCTCCCGTACGCCGGGGGTGGCTACACCCTCTCGGCGGTCTCCACCGGTGCGGCCGAGGTCACCGGTTCGACCACCCTGTAGGGCTTTCCCCCGACGGGCGGGCGCCCTGGCCACCTAGTGCCGCACCGGGGTTAGCGCCGCGTCTCCAGAGCGAATCCGACGGGGGACAACCTTCGACGACCCAACGACCGTCCGGCGGGCGTCGTCGCGCCGGCGAACCAGGAGTTCGCGGTCGCCGTAAGGTGCCCTGCTATACGGGAACCGTCACCTGCGAGACCGCCTGTAGACGAGTACGCCGACAGCGATTGCGGCGACCGCTCCTGCGGCGCCCACAGCGGCGTAGGTCGGCCAGAGGGGGGCTCCGGGGGAGCCGGACGGCGGGGGACCGCCAGGGGTTGCGGCCTTCTCCCAGCCGATGACACTGACGTTGGCGGAGTAGAAGTTGGCGACGTAGACATACCCGTTGTCCGGGTCCACCGCCACTCCGACGGGATAACTCCCTACCGCGAACGAGCCAACCACGGTGCGGGTCAACGCGTCGAGCTGGCTGACGTTGTTGGAGTCGGAGTTCGCGACGTAGACGCTTCCGTTGGTGGAGCTCGCGGCGATCCCGTACGGGGCCCCCCCCACGGGTACGGATCCGATGACCTCGTCCGTCGAGCTGTTGATGACGGTCACGTTGTCCGAGTCGAGGTTCGTGACGAGCACCCGGTCGGTCGGGACGTCGACCGCCACCCCGACCGGGAACTCACCGACCGCCACGGAGCCGACGTAGGCCCCGGTCGAGCCGTTCAGCACGGTGACGTTGTTGGAGAGCGCGTTCGCCACGTACACGTAACCGTTGAGCGGGTCCACAGCAACCCCTTCGGGGCTCTTGCCTGCCGGGAGCGACAGCGAGACCGTATTGGTGGAGACCGAGATCATGCTCACGTTGTCCGAGTAGGAGTTCGGGACGTAGACGTATCCGCTCGTAGTGTCCACCGCCACGAAGTACGGGAGCAAGCCCACGGGAACCGAACCGCCGAACGTGTCTAGCGTGGCGTTGACAAGGCTGACCATGTTCCCAGCATAGTCGGCGACATACAGGGTACCGGTGGCGCCATCGACCGCCAGGCCCAGAGGGCCGTGGCCGACTTGGGCGCCGTCGCTCGCCAGCTCGTCCGTCCCGTTGATGGCGTCCAGGCGATCGTTGGAGAAGTCAGAGACGTAGATCGTCCCGGTCGCGTCGTCCGTCGCGACGGCGTAGGGGTGTCCCCCCACAGGAATCGCTCCGATGGGAATCTGCCCCGACGCCGGTACCTCTCGGGGACCGGCGTCGCCCGCCAAGCTCGCGGTCGGGGCCGGTAGAGCCGGTCTCACCCCGCTCAACGGGGATACCGACAAGCAGGCCAACGCGATTAGCGGTATACCCGTCCAGAGGCGGGTCCTGCAGGCGGCCATCCGCGTCGGTCTGGGAAGGAGCCACCGAGGTAAGGATTTCGGGGAGCTACGGGGAAGCCGGGCCGGGTAGCGAAAACGCGGGCAGGGCACGCCTCCCAGCCCGATCCCGAACTCATAAGTCGCCCCCGGTTCCCCTGCCGCGGGACGGAGGTCCGGGCGGTCTTCTTCGACCTCGGAGGGACTCTGGTCAGAAGGCCACGGAAGCCGTACCCGTTCTACGCCTCGATCCTCGAGCGGTTCCGCCTAGCGATCGACGCTGGCGCATGGGCCAAGGCCGACCGCGAGTTCTCGCCGCGATTCGAGCCGATCCTCTACGGGTCGTGCGGACAGGGCTCGTCGTTCTGGGACCGGGTCGACGGGGCGACCCTAGAGGCGCTGGGGATGACGGACAAAGACGGACGCATCCGATACGCCCTGCACGAGGCGCTCGTCTCGCCCCAGATGCTCCCCTCCACCCCAATCGCGCCGGCAACCGCCCGATTGGGGTAGAGGGCTGCCGTTCCCATGCGATTGAAGTCCCGAATGACCCGACCGACCCCCGCGGGTGACCAGTAGACCATACGGGCAATCTTGGAGGAGAGGACCCCCGCATCGGGTGTAGGATGGTCATCGTCCGAGTGCGGACGGTGGTCCCGGGTGATCTTGCAGAGTCGACTGACGTAGTGGCTCTCGGAGAGGGCGAGCCCACGGACGCGGAGCATTGGGGAGGGATGGCCCCTCCCCGAACAGTACTCTTGCTCGAGTCGATTCAGAGGTGAAACTCGGTTACCGGTTTCGGCCCAGGGGGCGGTGCACGCCACGGCAGGGGACGTCCTCGGAGTGCCGGCCGGCTACGCCTCGGAACGCTTCGAGCACCCCGGTGGGTGAGTCCCTCGCGCCCGGAGGACCTCCTCCTCGAGGAACGGCTCGATCGTCCGTAGCGGACGGCCGAGCCCCACGTAGGGAGGGAGCCCGAGCATGTCCGCGAGCAGCCACTCCACCTCGTAGGCATAGAGAAGGGACGAGCCGAGCGTCTCGAGCAGGCGGGCGAGGCGGACCGAGTTCGCGGGGCCGAGGCTCACGTACCTCGGTCGGAGGCCCGCCACCCGGAACAGCGCGTCGGTGAGGTCGCGGTACTTCCACCGCCGGGGCCCTCCGACAACGACGTTGCGGCGGCCCCCTCGCTCCGCCTCCAAGCGCAGGATCGACGCGAGGTCGGCGACGGAGATTGGGCTCAGGTGGTACTCCCCGTCCCCGAACATCGGGAAGACGTGGTAGCGACGGATCGTCCTCAGCATCACCGTCAGGAGCACGTCGCGCGGCCCGAACAGCATCGTCGGGCGGACGATCGCGTAGTCGAGGCCGCTCGCTTCCACCGCGCGGTCGACCCGGCGCTTCTCGGCGAGGTACGGCAGGTCGCGCTCGAGCCGGAGGGGGGCGTCCGGCACGCTGACGTGGACGAACCGGCGGACGCCGGCCGCCTCGGCGTCATTCACCAGCCGCACGAGCCCGTCGGCGAGGCGTCGGAATCGGGCCCGACGCGCCTGGCGGTACCAGGCGAGGTTCAGCACGGTGTCGACGCCCTCGAGGTACGGGCGCCAGTCCGCGACCTCCGCGGCGTCCGCGGCTCGAGCGTCGATCCCCGCCGCGGCCTCGGCCTCGGTCGGCCGCCGATGGACCGAGCGAATACGGCGGTCGTGGGCGAACTCCGCGAGCACCGCCCGTCCGACCAGGCCCGTGCAGCCGCCGACGACGAGCCACACCGGGGGCGGGCCGGCCTCGGCGCTCATGGGGGGGGAGCGAGCGGAGGAACGTCTCCCGACGCCTCGGCTCGCGGTGGGCCGTGGGACGAGAAGACCGCCTCCCAGGCGGCGAGGACGTGGGGACGGACCTCGGCGAGGGCGACCGGGCGCCCGAGCTCCCGCGCCAGGGACGTCATGACCGTACCGTCCAGGCCGCAGGGGTGGAACCGTTCGAACGTGGCCAGGTCCGGTTCGACGTTCAGCGCGAAGCCGTGGAACGTCACCCAGTGGTTGACCGCGATCCCGACCGAGGCGATCTTGCGGCGTCCGTCGACCCAGACGCCGGGCTGCCCCTTCAGGTGCCCGGCGACGACGCCGAACGGCTCGAGGGCGCGGGTGACGAGGCCCTCGACGTCCCGGACGAACCGACGTACGTCGTTCCCCCTCGGCGCGAGGTCGACGATCGGGTAGCCGACGAGCTGGCCCGGGCCGTGGTACGTCGCCCGTCCCCCGCGCTCGACCGCGACGACCTCCAGGCCGCTGCGGGCCGCGGTGCCGTCGTCGCCCTCGACGCCCACCGTGACCACGGGCGGATGCTCGACCAGGACGAGCGTGTCCCCGATCGACCCCCGGCGACGCTCGAGGACGAGCCCGCGCATCGCCTGCAGCGAATCGACGTAGCCGCGGTGTCCCCAGTCAACGACCGCCGGCAGGGACGGTCCTCCTCGCGACATGCATCGGCTCGCCGAGCCACAACGCCGCGGCCTCCCCGAGCGCCTCGCTGAACGTCGGGTGAGGGTGGATCGTCAGGGCGAGGTCGCGGACGGTCGATCCCATCTCGAGGGCGTGCGCCGCCTCGGCGACGAACTCGCCGACCGAGCCGCCCGCCGCGTGGAAACCTAGCAGGCGGCCGCTCGTCTCGTCGCCGACGATCTTGGCCCAGCCGCCGGTCGCGTGGCTGGCGTGGGCCCGGCCGAGGGCGGCGAACGGGAACCGGGCCTCGCGCGGGGCAAGGCCGGCGCGCTCCGCGTCGGCCTTGGTCATTCCCACGCTCGCGAGCTCGGGGTCGGTGAAGACGACCGACGGGATCGCCCGGAAGTCGAAGCGGGTCGGCCGTCCGCAGAGCGCCTCGGCGGCGACCAGACCCTCGCGGTAGGCCTTGTGCGCGAGCATCGGCGGGCGGGCGACGTCCCCGGCGGCGTAGATCTGCGGTACGTTGGTCCGCATCTGGGCGTCGACCGTGATGAAGCCGGTCCTCGGGTCGACGGCGACGCCGGCGTCCTCCAGGCCGAGGTCCGCGGTCGCGGGCCGCTTGCCGACGGTGACGAACAGACGTTCGGCGGAAAGCTGTTCGCGCCCGGAGGCGCCTTCGACCTCCATCGTGAGCCCGTCCGGCCCCCTATGGAGCGCGACCGCCTTCGTCGCCGTGCGGACCTCGATCCCGGCGCGACCGAAGGCGCCGGTGAGCTCGCGCGAGAGGTCGGCGTCCAGGCCGGGGAGCAGCTGGGGCAGCAGCTCGACGATCGTCACCTTCACGCCGACGCGCGCGACGAACTGGCCGAGCTCGCAGCCACTGACCCCTCCGCCCAGGACGAGCATCGTCTTCGGGAGGCTCTTCATCGAGAGGAGCTCCCAGGCGTTGACGACGCTCTCCCCGTCGGTCTCGAACCCCTTCAGCGTCGTGTGGACCGCTCCGGTCGCGACGACCGCCGAGGAGAAATCGATCCGCTCGTGGCCGCCGTCGGGGGCACGCACGTCCAGCGAGCTCGGGCCGGTGAACCTCGCCTCGCCGGGAAGGACCGTGACGCCCGCCGCCTTGAGGAGGGTCGAGACGCCCGAGCGCTCCTTCGCGACGACCGCCTCCTTCCATCTCATCGTCGCGGCGAGGTCGTACGTCGCTCCGGGGGCGTGGACCCCGACTTCGGCCCCCTCGGTCGTGAGGGCGTGGTAGAGTTGCGAGGCATGGAGGAGCGCCTTGGATGGGATGCACCCCCGGTTGAGGCACTCGCCCCCGAGCTCGGAACGTTCCACGAGGATGACCTTCTTGCCGAGCTGGCCGGCGCGGATTGCCGCCATGTAGCCGGCGGGCCCGCCGCCGATCACGGCGACCTCGATCGATCGGGCGTACGTGCCTGCCATGGTCCTACCTTGGGGCCTCCGAAGTGGACGCACCCGACCGGACCCGGGAAAAAACGTCCGCGGTGAGGGTCGACGACGCTGTCGGGTGCCCGACCGGCCTCGAGATCGCCCACGGGTCGTTCGCGCAGGCGAGCCGGACCGGTAGCCTCAGCCCCGCGGTGAAGTTCACCGCGGCTGGGCGGATTGCCGCTCCGAAGGCCCCGATCCGGCCCTGCAGCGGCAGCGCGAGCATCCTAACGTCGAGGGTTCGGGCCACACCGCTCTCGCGGGTCGCCTCGACGACCGGCCACGCCCCTTCGGGACCGGTCGCTTGGACGGCCTGCCCGTCCGAGCGTGGGAGGGGCACGACCGATGCCGGCTCCGCCATCGGCCCGGCGAACGAGATCTCCGTCTTGAGGGTTCCGCGCACCCGACCACGCCCGGCGGGGCGCCGGCATCTCCGCGAACCGCGGCTCAGGAACCGGCCGAAACGCCGGTGAGGGATTGTCGGTCGACCCCCGGGGGTCCGGACGCGCCGAGCGGGACCCGCCCGGGCCGCGACAGACAGCGAGCTCGCGGCCGGCGCTCCCCGTTCTAGCTCGTCGGCGGAGGGGGTCCCCCGCCCGTCGCGGGAGGCGTGGCGGGCTCCACGGCCTGCGGCGGCGGCCGAGCGGTCGGCCGACGTCCGCGGGTGAGCAGCATCACGATCAGCGCCGTGTCGATGATGACCAGCACGCCGAGCACGCTGATGAGGATCTGCCAGAACACCGATGGGGTCGCCGAGGTGATCGTCGGAGTGAACACGACGAGGAATGAAATGGCCGTGCCGTTCACGAGGATCGTACCGGAGCCGGGCGATACGGAGTAGCCCCCGACCGACGCGACCGAGAACCCGTAGGAGCCGTTCTCCGCCGGGAAGCCAATCGCGTCGGTCGTGCTCCAGTACGCCGTCCCGCCGAACGTCACCGACCAGTTGGTCTGGTACGGGAGACCGCCTTCCACGACCTGGACCGTGAACTCGGCCGGGACGTACTCCAGGACCCGGTTGTTGCCGTTGTCGGCGACCCAGACGTTGCCCTGGGAGTCGAGGGTGATCCCGTACGGGTTGCTAAGGCCGGTGCTCGTGGCACCAGCCGTCGACGAGGTGAACGTCGACTGGCCGAGCACGACCGACGCCGCCATGCCGTCCGCGAACGGAGGGACGAATTCGAGCGCTCGGGAGTTTCCCCAGTCCGAGACCCAGAGATCGCCGCGGGAGTCCAACGCGACCTCGGCCGGGTACTCCATCCCGGTCGCCGTGGTCGCTGAGGTGTTCGAGGTGAAGTTCGCCTGCCCGAGCACGAGCGAGGCGGCCATGCCGGTGGAGAATGGGGCGCGGTACTCGACCACGCGGTTGTTCTCGTTATCGCCCACGAACAGATCGCCCGCCGCGTTGATCGCGAGGCCGATCGGACCGTGGAGCATCGTCGCCGAAGTGCCCGGGCTGTCCGTAGTGAGGTTCCTCTGGCCCAGAGCGAGGGTCGCGTTCATCCCATTCACGAACGGCGGCACGAACTCGACGACGCGGTTGTTGTCGTAGTCCACGACGAAAAGGTCCCCGCTCGAGCTGAAGGCGAAGCTGTTGGGGTAGTTCAGGCCCGACGCGGTCGCGGCCGGGGTCGACGTGGTGAACGTTGTCTGGCCGAGGACCAGGCTCGCGTCCATGCCCGTGGTGAACGGCGGGACGTACTCCAGCACCCGATTGTTGAGCGAATCGGCGACCCAGACATCGCCGCCCGGACCGACCGTCACCCCGGAGGGTTCGAACAGGCCAGCTCGGGTCGTGGCCGAAGCGTATGTGGTGAGCAACGGCTGCCCGAGTGCGACCGTGGCGGCCATCCCCGTCGTGAACGGCGGCACGTACTCGAGGACGCGGTTGTTCGCCCGGTCCGCCACCCACAGATCGCCCGACGGAGAGAACGTCGCCGCGACCGGATTGTACAGCCCGGCGGAGCCGTGACCGAGACTGGTCGAGGTGAAGCTACCCTGGCCGATCACCAGCGACGCTGGCATGTCCATCGGGTAGGGGTTCGGCCCGGCCGCGGCCACTTCGAGCGTCACGGCGATCGTGGGGGCCGACCCACGGGCAGGAGCTGATGCACCGGGGGCTGCGCCGAACAGCCCCAGAGCGAGCGAGGCTACGACGACCGTCACCGCCACGGCCCCGACGACGAGCCGGCCCGCCGGGAGAGCCGGCCGTTCATGATCCCCTTTCCTTGAGCACGTCCTACGAGCCATGGGCCCGTGCGACGTAGAGGGGCACCTTAAACCTGCCGCAGGGTACGGCCGCGTGCTTTACCCTGGGGTTTTCGGAGGCTCGGCCGGCGCCGCGGGCGTGAGAGGGACCGGAGGCGCGAGCTTCCTTCGCCGTCGCCTCAGCAGCAGGACGGCCTCGGCGACGGCGATCAAGGCGAGGACGATCGCGAGCACCGGCCAGAAGATGGACGCCGACAGGCCGAGGATCGTCGGGGTGTAGGCGACCGCGACCGAGACGCTCGTCCCGTTCACCACGACCGTGCCGGAGGTTGGACTCTCGGTGTAGCCCGAGACCGACCCCACGCTGAACGGGTAGGAGCCGTTCAGCACGGGGAACGTGATCCAGCCGTTGTCCGTGGCGGCGTACAGCCCGTCGAACGTCACGGACCAGGTCGCCCCCGAGGTGAGCCCGGTCGCGGCAAAGCCGACGGCGAAGGAGCTGGGGGCGAACTCGAGCACCCGGGAGTTCCCCGTGTCGGAGACCCAGAGGTCATCGGACGGGTCGAACGCGAGCCCGCGGGGGTGCTGCAGCAGGGTACGAGAGGTCCCGGCGCTCGAGCCGGCGAAGCTCGCCTGGCCGATCGCGACCGAGGGGGTCTCGTTCGCGACGAACGGATGGAGATACTCGACGATGCGGTTCGGTGTCCCCGCGTCGGCGACCCAGAGGTCCCCCACCGCGTCGAACGCGACATCCCAGGGCGCGCTCATCCCGTAGGGCGGCCCCTCGGTCGTCGTGGCGAAGTTGCGCTGCCCGAGCACGAGGGCGGCGGCCGAGCCGGTGACGAACCCGGACGTCCCCGAAGGCTCGAACTCGAGGACCCGACCATTCCCCGTGTCGGCGACCCATAGGTCCCCGGTGGGGCTCACCGCGACGCCCCCGGGAAGCGACAGGTTCGTCGCGCTGGTTCCCGCCCCGGACGCCGTGGACGACGATTGCCCCAGGATGACGGAGGCCGCCTGGCCGCTGACGAACGGGGGGTGGAACTCGAGGACCCGGTCGTTCGCCTGGTCGGCCACGAACAGATCGCCGGCGGCATCGAAGGCCAGCCCCGCGGGGTCGTGCATGCCCACGTCCGTCGTGGCGGGGGTCCGGTCCTGGAAGGTCGGCTGCCCGAGCTCCAGGTACGCCTTCATGCCGGTCTTGAACGGCCTTTCGAACTCCAGGACCCGGTTGTTGGTCGTGTCCGCGACCCATAGGTCGCCCCGGGAATCGAGCGCGATCCCGTCCGGTTCCCAAAGACTCGACTGGTTCGTCGCGGCGACGTGCGCCGAGAGGTTCACCTGGCCCAGCGCGGCGGTCGCGTTCATTCCCCCCGTCAGCGGCAGGGTGTACTCCAGGACACGGTCGTTCTGCCCGTCCACGACGAACAGCTCGCCGTAGGCATCGAAAGCGATCTTCTCCGGAAGGCTGAGGTCCATCGGCCCGGCGCCCGCAGCCCCCGAGACGAGGTCCGCTTGGCCCACGGCGAGGGACGCCCCCATCCCCGTCGGGAACGGATTCGGGCCGGACCCGCTGGGCGGGACGGTCCCGTACAGGGGACCGGCGCGGGCGGCGACGGTCAGGACCCCGCCTCCGAGTCTCGCGGCCGTCGAGCCGGTCCCGAGGAGGAGACCCGTGCTCCCCAGCAGGGACGCGAGCACGAGAACGACGGCGGTGCGGACGGCGAAGCGGAGCGCCCTTCGGGGGGCCCGTGCCATCCGTGGAGGAAGGGTGGCTCCCCGGTTAAGCCTTGCGAACTCGCAGGGTCGGCTCGGGGGGAACGCGCTAGACGAGCTCGGCGAACAGCTGGTGCGGGTCCTCGAGGTACGACCTCACCGTGGCCAGGAACTGGGCGCCCTCGAACCCGTCGATCACGCGGTGGTCCAGCGAGACGGAGAGGTTCATCAGGTCGGCCGGAACGATCGTCCCATCCGCCTGGTAGACGGGGCGCCGCCGGATCTTGTGGACGCCGAGGATCGCGACCTCGGGGTAGTTGAGGATCGGCGTCGCGAACACCCCACCGAGCGCGCCCAGGCTCGTGACCGTGAACGTGCTTCCCGAGAGCTCGTGGCGCTCGAGCTTGCCCGCGCGCCCCCTCTCGGAGAGCTCCTGGATCTCGCGCGCGAGCTGGGCGATGCTCTTCGACTCGGCGTTCCGGATCACGGGGACCAGCAGGCCGTCCGGGGTGGCGGTGGCGATGCCGATGTGGTAGGCCGAGCGAACGACGAGCTCGCCGCGAGCGTCGTCCATCGTCGCGTTGAGCCTAGGGTGCGCCCTCAGGCCGGCGACGACGCCCTTGACGATGAACGGAAGGAACGTGAGCCGGGTCCCTTGCTTCTCGACGTGCTTGGCCATCCGGTCGCGGAGACGGACGAGCTCGGACGCGTCGACCTCCTCGACGTAGGTGAAGTGCGCGGCCCGGTGGGTCGCCTCGCTCATGTGCTCGGCGATCACCCGACGTAGGCCTAGGATGGGGATCCTCTCGGCGACCTCCTCGGCCGGAGCTGCCGCAGGCGCCTTGGGAGTGGGCGCGGCCGATAGAGCGCGCGCCGGCATCGCGGCGGCGACCCCAGGGCCCTTCGGTCCGGTCGAGGTCGTGAACGCGGCGAGGTCCGCCTCGGTCACCCGCCCGCCCGTCCCGGTTCCTGGAACCCACGCTAGGTCGATCCCCCTCTCGACCGCAGCCCTGCGGACGTAGGGGCTCGCAAGGGGAGCGACGGAAGGTGCGGGGGGCGATGCGCTGGCCGGAGGCCAGGGCTGGGCGGGGGAAACCTTCTCCGCGGCCGGCCCGGCCGGGCCGCCCTCGGCCGGTCGTGCCGGGGTTCCGGACGGCGTGGAGGCGGCTGGTCCAGGACCCGGCCCCCCCGCGTCGATCGTCACGAGCAGGCCGCCGACCTTGACCTTCTCGCCGACGCGGGCGTGGAGCTTTAGGACCTTGCCCGCCTTCGGCGACGGGATCTCGACGTTCGCCTTGTCGGTGAGGACGCTGACGAGGGGGGCGTCCTCCTGCACCGAGCCACCCTCCTGGACGAACCAGCGGACGACCTCCCCCTCGGCGACGCCCTCGCCGATATCCGGTAGACGGAACTCGTAGACCATGCGCGCTCCTAGGCGGCCTGGACGGTCTTGCGAGCCGCCGAGGCGATCCGGCCCGGGTCGGGCAGGTAGACGTTCTCGAGGACGTACGGGACCGGGGTGTCGTAGCCGGTGACGCGGAGGACCGGGGCCCGGAGTGAGTACAGCGCTTTTTCCGCGAGCAGCGCGGAGAGCTCGGCCCCGAAGCCGCAGAACCTTGCCGCCTCGTGCACGATCACGGCCCGGCCGGTCCGCCGGACCGAGCCGAGCACGGCTTCCTCGTCGAGCGGCACCAGGCTCCTCAGGTCAACGACCTCCGCCGAGATCCCTTCGGCCTCGAGCGTCGCGGCGGCCTCCGTGGCCGGCGCCACCATCGCGCCGTAGGCGAAGAGACTTACGTCCGAGCCGTCGCGCACGGTCCTCGCCTGGCCGATCGGCACCCGGTGGGTCCCGTCGGGGACCTCGCCGGTGACCGACCGGTAAATCCGCTTCGGCTCGAGGAAGATCACGGGGTCCTCGTCCGCGATCGCGCTCAGGAGGAGGCCTTTCGCGTCGGCCGGCGTGGAAGGCACGACGACCTTGAGGCCGGCGGTGTGGCAGAAGTAGGCCTCGGTGCTCTGGGAGTGGTACAGCCCGCCCTTGACGCCGCCCCCGTAGGGGGCGCGGACGACGACATGGCACGGGAACTGGCCTCCGGAACGGTAGCGCATCTTCGCAAGCTCGCTCACGATCTGGTCGAACGCGGGATAGACGAAATCGAGGAATTGGATCTCGGCGACCGGCTTGAGGCCGTAGAGCGCCATCCCGATCGCGGAGCCGACGATCCCTGTTTCCGAGAGCGGCGTGTCGATGACCCGCTCGGCGCCGAACTCGGAGAGCAACCCGTCGGTCGCGCGGAACACGCCACCGTTCACCCCGACGTCCTCCCCGAGGACGACGACGTCCGGGTCCGCGCGCATCGCCTCGTGGAGTCCCCGGTTGACCGCTTGGACCAGGGTGAGCTCGCTCACGAACGCCTCCCGGACCCGGTCAAGCGGGCGGCGCATTCGGCGCGCTGCTCGTCGAGCGCAGCCGTCCTCCTGGCGAAGACATCGTCGAACAGCGAGAGGGGATCTACGGGTTGGGCCTGCTCGGCCCTCGCGACCGCAGCGGCGGTGGCGGCCCGAGCTTCCTCCCAGAGCTTCGCGTCCCCCGCTTCGTCCAAGAGGCCGGCCGCGACGAGCTCGGACTTGAGCCGGTGTACCGGGTCGCGCTGGCGGGCCGCCGCGACCTCCTCGTCGGTCCGGTAGCGGTGGGGGTCGTCCGAGGTGGTGTGAGGTCCCAGGCGGTAAACCTGGGCTTCGATGAGGGTCGGCCCCTCCCCCGCGACGGCGCGCGCCCGAGCGGTCCGGACCGCCGAGTAGACTGCCCCCACGTCGTTCCCGTCGACGACGAACCCGGGGAAGCCGTAGGCCTCGGCCTTCATCGCGAGCGTGGCGCTCCTGGTCTGGCGCGCGCGCGGGAGCGAGAGCGCGAACTGGTTGTTCTGGCAGAGGAAGACCGTCGGCGCGCGGAAGACCCCGGCGAAGTTCAGGCCCGCGTGAAAATCGTTCGAGCTGGTCGCCCCGTCCCCGAAGTAGGCGATCGTGGCGATCGGCGCCTTGCGGTAGCGCGCGGCGAGGGCGGCCCCGACGGCGTGAGGGATCTGCGTGCCGATCGGGCTGGAAACGGGGGCGAAGTGCAGGTCGCGGTAGGCAAGGTGGTTCGGCATCTGGCGTCCCTTCGTGAGGTCGTTGGCGTTGCCGTACAGCTGGTCGATCACCGACTGGAGCGAGGCTCCGCGTACCAGGGCGACCGCGAGCTCCCGGAACGCCGAGAAGACCCAGTCGTCCGCCTCGAGCGCGAGCGCCGAGCCGACGGCCGACGCCTCCTGGCCGGCGTGGGGGGCATAGAAGCCGATCCGTCCCTGACGCTGCAAGGAGAGGCATCGCTCGTCGATCACTCTTGCGAGGGCCATGGTCCGGTAGGCCCCGAGGAGCCTCGCTCCGTCGAGCGTCGCCGAGTCGGCGGACGGCGCCGCCGGACGAGTCGCGGTCGTTGACACCGGGTTCCCGATTTCCCCACGAAGTCCTGATTATAAGGATAGGCATTCGGGCGGGGGACCCGACCGAAGGTGGTCCGACCGAGGAACGGGTGCCCGAGGCAGCGTCCCAGGACCTTCGCGGAACCACGACCCCGCTCAAGTAGTCCGACGAATCTTCGCGCGGCTCCCATGACGCTCGGCTCCTCGGACGACTTGGCCATCGAGACCCAGGACATCTGTCGGGTCTTCGACAGCCGCAAGGGGTTCCTCTTCCGGGAGCATACGCGGACCGAGGCGCTCAGCGGCGTCAGCCTCGTCGTCGAGCGTGGCGCGATATTCGGCCTTCTCGGACCGAACGGGTCCGGCAAGACGACGCTCACCAAGATCCTCTCGACGCTCTTGCTGCCCACGTCGGGGAGGGCGCTCGTCCTCGGCCACGACGTGACGAAGGAGACCGAATGGCTGCGGCCCCGGATCGGGCTGGTCCTCGGGGGCGAGCGGGGCCTCTACAACCGCATCAGCGCGCGCGACAACCTGCGCTACTTCGCCGACCTGTACGGCGTTCCGGTCTCGGAGCGGGACGCGCGCATCCGCGAGGTCCTCGACTGGGTCGACCTCACGAACGCCGCGGACCGGCGCGTCGAGGAGTACTCGCGGGGGATGAAGCAGAAGCTCCACCTCGCGCGGGGGATCCTGCACCGGCCGCAGATCCTGTTCCTGGACGAGCCGACGATCGGGCTCGACCCGAAGAGCGCCCGCGAGACCCGCAAGCTCATCCGGTCGCTCGTCACCGAGGGCGTGACGATCTTCCTCACCACGCACTACATGTTCGAGGCCGAGGAGCTCTGCCCGAAGCTCGCGATCCTTTCGAAGGGGCGGATCGTGGCCCGGGACACGGTCGACCAGTTGCGGATGCTCGTCGGCGGGGACCGCACCATCGAGCTCGAGGATTACGGCTTCGAGGACCGCGAGATCGAATCGTTGCGCCGGCTCCCGGGCGTCTCGAAGGTCGTCTCCGAGGAGTTCGGGCCGATGCTCCGCCTCACGCTCCGCATCCGGACCCTCGAGACGACCGTCGACCACGTGCGGGCGATGCTCCCGGCCCACCCGGAGCTCGCCGTGAAGGAGCGCCGGACCTCCCTCGAGGACGTCTACCTCGACCTGGTCGAGGAGGAGGTGCCATGACCGCCGCGGTCGCGAGGTCGTACTCCGGGCGCCGCACGACGTCCGCCGCCCTGCGGCTCTCGATCTTGCTGTTCGTGGCCGACCCCCAATGGCTGATCCCGTCGATGATCGCCCCGGTGATCTTCGGCCTCGTCTCCTTCGAGCTGTTCCGAGGCTACGGGACCTACTACCTCACCTACGCGATCCTCGGCGCAGGGATGATGAGCATGTGGGGCCAGACGCTCTACGGGAGCGGCTGGGCGACCGGCCTGGATCGGGAGTACGGTACCCTCGAGCCGACGATCCAGGCCCCTTCGCCCTACGTCTACGTCGTCCTCGGACGCGTCATCTGGAACGTGGTCTCCGGGCTCCTCGGCGGGCTGATCGTCTACCTCGTCGTCGTCGGGGTCGCCGGGGGGCCGCCGGCTCTCCCGGACCCGGTGGCCTTCGTCGTGCTGTTCCTGTTCGTCATGCTGAGCCTGGCCTCCGTCGGCGTCGTCTTCGCGGCGGCGTACGTCTACACCCGCTACGCCGGCTTCATCCAGAACATCGGCGAGTTCGCCTTCTACGTCGGGACCGGCTGCATGTTCCCGGTGGTCCTGCTGCCGTTCTGGACCAACCCCATCGCCCTCTTCTTTCCCCCGACCTGGGCGCTGGACGCGCTCCGCTACGCCTCCATCCCGGGCTACACCGGCTTTGCGTGGGGGTTCTGGCCGGACATCGCCGGGGCCGTGGGCACGACGGCGGCCTACTTCCTCCTCGCCGGCAGCGTCTTCCACAGGGTCGAACGCCACGTCCTTGAGCAGGGGACCCTCGACCAGTACTGAGCGGGGGAGGAGCGGTCGATGGATCCGGTCACGGTCCCACGGTCGTCGTTCTTCCGGACGCTCTGGACGAACGCGATCTTCGCCCCCCGTACGAGCCTAGGGTTCATGCGGATCGACTTCGTCCTCGGGACCATCTTCGTCATCCCCCTGACCCAGATGGTGTTCTTCGCGGTCGTCGCCCATCTCGGGGGCGACAGCGTGGGCTACACGGCCCTCGGGAACGCCGTGGCGACCGTGACCTACTCGAGCGTCTTCTCGGTCTGCCAGACGACCGACTCGGAGAAGTGGCAGGGCACGATGGAGCACCTGCTCGTCTCCCCGGCGAACCGCTTCGCCCTCTACTTCGGCCGCGGCCTCATCCCGATCCTGATCTCGCTCGCGACCGTCTCGGTCGGGCTCACCTACGCCGACCTGTTCTTCGGGGTCGCCATCGCCCCCTCCACGATCCCCGCGCTCGCGGTCTCGGTCGTCCTCACCGCCTTCGCGATGGTCGGCTTCGGCCTTCTTCTCGGCGGCGTGGCCCTCTACCTGAGGACCTCGATCATCCTCGGGAACATCTTCCTGTTCGCCGGCCTGCTCTTATCCGGGGTCAACTTCTCGCTCTCGGCCTTGCCCCTCCCGCTCCAGTACGCCGGCGACGGCCTTCCCCTGACCTGGGGGCTCGCGGCGATCCGGGCGACGGTCGCCGGCGACGGCCTCGGCACGCTCACCGTGCTCTGGGGCGCGGTCGCCCTCGCGGCGGTCGTGTCGTTCGGTGCGGCGATCTCCCTCTGGCACGTCTTCGAGCGGCGGGCGCTCTCCACGGGCAGCATCGCGCGGTTCTGACGCCCAACCCGAGGCGTGGAGCAGGGCGAGTCCCCTGCCCCGGGTCGAGCCGCTAGCTCCCCTCGACCGCGCGGCGGGCCTGCGCCGCGCCGGCGACCATGTTGCGAAGCTTCGCCCAGATCACGTCCCACGACCGGGTCCTGAGCCCGCAGTCCGGGTTGACCCTCAGGCGGCTCGGGTCCCCGAGGTGTCGGCTCGCCCGGGCGATGCGGTCGGCGACCTGGGCGACCGTCTCGACCTCGTCCCGGTGCACGTCCAGGACCCCGGCCCCGACCCTTCGCCGGTCACCGTACTCCCGTAGCTCGCCCAGGATGCGGTAGGCGTCGTGCCCCGGCACGTCCCGGTTGGCGAACTCCCAGAGCCACTCCCGGCAGGACCTCGCCTCGAGGATCGCCGGGAGCAGGAGCTTGTAGTTCGAGAAGCACAAATGCATCGCGAACTCCGCATCGAGCCCTCGGACCGATTCCTCGAACCCTTCGACCGCGAGCCCGGCCTCGTGGGGATGGGTGCCGAGCGCCGGCTCGTCGATCTGGATCTGGCGGGCCCCGAGGCGGACCAGGTCCGCGATCGTCGGCCGGAGGACGTCACGGGCGAGCGCGACGACGAGCTCGCGTTGCGCCCGTTCGCGTCCTTCCCGGCGGTAGCGGTCCGGCTGCCGGGAGAGAAAGTGGTCGTTGAAGGCCCATTCCGCGAGGGTGTAGGGCCCGGTGACCGGGACCTTGAGGCCCTCGGCCGGTTCCGCCTGCACCGACCGTACGAACCGGAACTCGTCGCTGTGGTAGGGCGCCCTCAGCGTCGGGGGGCTGCGGATCGCCGCCTTGCGGAAGTACTTGTTGTCGAACGAACGGACGTGGCCTACGAACTCGGCTCCGCCGATCGAGCGGTACGGGTGCTCGGCCATCTCGATCCGATGGGCCTCCCCGTCGTAAACGATGTCGAGCCCGGCGGCATGCAGGAACGCGAGGTTGAAGCGCGAGCGGGAGTCGGCGAGGGACGGACCGGGGGCCGGGGCCGGGAGGTGGACTCGCGCGGACCACCGCTCGATTTCCTCCGGCGTCGCCTTGGGGAGGCTGCCGATCTCCTGGGTCGGGAAAAGCGTCATCGCCCGAGCGCCTCCCGAAGCCGGGGAAGCAGTTGGAGCTTGGCGACGGCGCTCTCGAACGGCAGGAGGTCGAGGGGAGGGTTCGGCCCGAGCCAGACAACGTTCGGCCTCAGGGCGGCCTCGGCCGCACGGACCAGCTGGGCGACCGCGGTCGGCTCCTCGGCTATCGTGGTGGTCGGGTCGAGGCACCCTAGCCCGATCCCCTTGGAGCCGAGCCTGATCCCTTGAGGGATCGTCGACTCGAACAGGTCGAACCCGACGACGTCGACCGGCAGACGCGCCGCCTGGTCGAGGACCGGCCCGGCGTCCGCGAAGTACGTCCACACGGACGTCACCGAGCCCACGGAGGCCGTCGCGAGTCGGCGGTAGGCTTCCACGACCTCCGCGAGGTCGCCCTTGGGGGGGGCGTAGGCGAGCATCGGCTCCTGGAACTGGACGTGCCCGGGCCGGTCGGCCCCGAGCGAGCTGATCTCCGCGGCGAGGGCTGTCGCGAGGTCGAGGATCGCGCTCGCCGACCCCTTGGGGGCGTAGCGGATGTCGGAGAGCGCCGCGAACGTGAACGGCCCGGGGAGAACGGCCCGGGCGTCCTTCCCGCGGGGAACCCAGCCGGCCAGCGCGCCCTTCCCCGGGGTCGGTGGCCGCTCAAGGACCGGCTGGCGGTAGAAGGTGTTCGTCTCGAAGAACCGGGTTAGCGGCCCGGCGCTCACCCCGGACCAGATTTGAGTGAACGGGCGGAAGAGGTCGGACCACCTCAGGTACCCCCCCGTGACCGTGTCGAGTCCGAGGTCCTTCTCGACGCGTCGGACCTCGGTCTCCGCCACCTGGAAGGCGGCCTCCGCCGCTTCCGGCGGGATGCGACCGCGGTCGAGATCCCTCGTGGCCTGGACCAGCGCCTCCGGCCGCGGAAACGCGCCGGTGAGCGTGGTTCGGTAGGTTCCCGTCATGTTCCCTTCCCCTGGTAGTCGATCTGCAACTCCATCGCGGCCAAGAGCCTGACCGCCACCGCGAAGTGCCGTGGCGAGACGACCTCGATGTTCAGCCCCAAGGGTACGCTGACCCCGCGCGCCGCGATCGTTTGTACGACAGAACGCCACGTCGCGACCGCGGAGTGGATCGACGCCGAGCCGTCGTGCGAGACGAGGGGGCGCTCGACCCGGGCAGGGATCTCCGCCCCGAGCCAGCGGAGGAAGTCAAGGTCGTCCTCGTCCGCGACCGGGGCGACCGAAAGAAGCACCGCTGAGGGGACCACGTCGTACGCCCCGCAGAGGCGGCCGTACTCGAAAATCAGCTCGGCGATGGGCTCCGCGTCGAACACGATCTGGGTCGTGAAGAAGGACGCTCCGGCCCGCGTCTTCGTCAGCATCCGGTACCCCTCGTGCTCCCGGTGAGGGATCACGACGTTTCCCAGGACGCCCAAATTCCTCCGAAGGAGAGGGAGCAGGGCCGCGTTCGCCGCCGCGACCGATGGTCCGGGGTAGGGGATGTAGCGGCTCGTCCCGCCGATGAACATCATGTTGCGGATGCCCCGGGCGATCGCCGCCCCGCACCAGGCCTCGAGCTCCTTCGTGGAATGGACGTGGGCGACCACCTTGTTCAGGATCGCCTCGCAGCCGGATTCTTGGGAGACCTGGGAGGCGAACGCGGCGACATCGCCCGAGCGGTAGTGGGGCTCGCCGTGGTGGTTTTCGCTCACCAGCTCGGGCACGACGAACGCGTCGACCCTCGGGTGCTCCTGGAGAAGCGCGGCGACCCTTCGGACGTAGGCCGCCACCCGGTCCACCGGGGTGCGGGCGGAGGGCGGGACCGGCTCGAAGAGCAACGGTCGTGCGGCCAAGGCCGCCGACAAGGGTCGCCTCATCCTTCCTCCCCCCGCCACTGGGTGGGGCCCGGTTCGCGGTCCGCCGGTTCCACGGAGTCTCCGTCTCGGCCGGCTGTGGTCGAAGGACCCAACCGTACCCAGAGGGTTTGGGACTCTAAGGTCCCCTTAACGGTTTGCGGGACCGGGCTTCTTACCCGCAACCGGCTCCACTCCTCCTGGGATCCTCCGCGTGACCTGGGCCAGTTCAACGGTGGGGGTGGTCTCTTCGGAGACGAGCCTCTTGCCCGCTCCGAGCTGGGCGCGCATGCCTCGGCATCATCCGGCCGACGGGCGCCTGCCGACCAGCACAGGTTCTCAGTTGTTCTTGGGCTCGCGGGGCCTGCCCGCGCTAAGGTTGGAGGTGCTGCGTTAGTGGGCCGGCGGCCCCGAGCCGGAGGGGGCCTCGGCGAGCCGCCAGAACTCGAGCGCGTTGGCGATCGTCTTCTCGAACGGGATCTTGGGTTCGTGACCCAGGGCGCGAAGGCGCGAGATGTCCGCGACGTTGTCCGCCTCGTCGGTGGGTCGAAGCAGCTCCGGATCGACGTGCACGCTAAGAGGGACCCGCGCGAGGCCGACCAGTTGGTCGACGATCGCCTTGACCGAGTAGCTCCTTCCCGCCCCGATGTTCACCGCTTGCTCGCTCGTCCCGGCCTCGAAGACCGTCCAAAGGGCGGGGACCGCGTCCCGGATGTCGGAGACGTCACGTCGGGCTTCGAGGTTGCCGACGCGGAGCACCGCGGGCTTCCCGCCTCGCTCGAGGCGGGCGACCTGCTGGGCGAAGTCGTTCAGGGCGTCGCCGGTCTTGCCGGGGCCGGTCGTCCCGAACAGCCGCGCGCGCACGATGCGCATCCCGAAGTTCTGAGCGTATTGGTAGGAAATCGCCTCCTGGCAGGCCTTCGAGACCCCGTAGGGGTTCGTCGCCCAGAGCGGCGCGTCCTCGGAAATCGGCAATCGCTTGGGAATGCCGTAGGCGGCGGCAGAGGCGGTGAGCAGCACTCCGCGGACCGCCGGGTGCCGACGGAGCGCCTCGTAGAGGCGAATCGTCCCCAACACGTTCGTCTCGAACGTGTCCAGCGGGTCGGCCCAGGCCTGCTTCGCGTACGCCTGGGCGCCGAGGTGGAAGACCGCGTCGGGGGCGACCTTCTTGACCAAGCTCGTCACGGCCGCGCCGTCACGCAGGTCGAGACGGGTCCACTCGACCTTCGGGTCGGTCGGGATGCGAGAGGAGAGCTCAGCCTCGGAGAGGTAGGTGCCGACCACCTCGTGGCCCTTGGCGCGAGCGTAGCTCGACAGGTAGCGGCCGATGAACCCGGACGCGCCGGTGACGAGAATCCTCACGAGATCCGTTCGCACTCCCGGCCCGACGGCAACTCACTGCCGCGATGGCACCATGGCGAGCGTCGGCCCAAGTTAACGGTTGGGTAGGGGCCGGCCGAGTCGCTGACCCTGACGGCGGGCGAACGATGCCTCGAACAGTACCAATCTCACGCACGCGGGCCCTCGGGGGCGTGCGTAGGTTCGAAACCGTGTCGTGCGCGGGCCGGACAATGTCGCGGAGAAGGGTCCGCTCACTGACGGTGGATGGGCCCAGTCGGATTCGAACCGCCGGGGGGTTTGGCCCAGCCCGGGTCCCTCTAACCCGTTCCCCTGCTTCTTCCGTCGGAACTCGCCGTTGATCGGGAAGAAGCTCGGCGCCCGCTCCTCATAGACTGGCTCCCTAGGGCTCCCCTCGTACTCGATGGTCAAGTTCGCGAGAACGAGGACGGCCCCCCTCTCGATACGGAAGACCGGGCGGAGCTTCCCTACCGAGAGGACGGCCCACCAACCCCCGAGCCCATGACGCGAAAGACCTTCGGTGGGCGGCGCTTCAGATTTCGGAGGAGGCGTCCGACCGACGTTGCTCCGAGGGAGCCTCCGCAACGTCCCGGCCCTCAAGCAGGCGATCGAGGAGTACGTCCAGGTGAGCAACGGCCGGGCTCAACCGTTCGTGTGGGTGAAGGACGCGGAGTCGATGGTCCGGAAGGTCTGCAGAATACAACGTCGGTCAGGTGCGGACCGCCAGATCGTTCCGCACTGGCCGGGCCGGCAGAGGGACCCACGTGTTGTGGTTGGGGGCGAGGAGGCTCCCCTCCTCGCCCCTGGGTTCGACGACCGTCGAGCTTCTAGCGGCTTACCCTCCGTTCAGGGTATGTAGAGCAGGGTCACGTAAACGTTGGCAGCGCTCACGGTGAAATCGTAGCCCTTCGGGGAGGTGATCTTGCCGGGTCCGAGGACCTTGGCCGCAGTGAACGAGTAGGCTCCTGGGACCTCGTAGAAGACGATCGACCGGACCGGGAACTTCGCCTTTTCCGTCACGCCGTTGATCGTTACGGACCACTCAACGCCTGGGAAGAGACCCGAAACGCTGAAAGTGACCGCGTACGCGATCAGCGGCAGTGGGAACGAGTCGCCGCCCGTCACGATGTAACCGTACTCGTCGTACGGCAGGCCCGTGCCGACGACGTAGTCGATCCAGAAGTTTCCGCCCTGCCACGCCCCGACGATCGCGCCCGTCAGGGTGAAGCCGTCGAAGGTTGTCCTGTACTTCGCGGGTTCAACGGCCGTGAGGTTCCAACTCTCGGCGTTCGCCTGCTTGGCACCGTTGAACATGTTCACGGGCGGCGAGTAGGCCGTGATCGACGTGCCGACCCAGTTGTTGTAGATCAGGTCGCCGCCCTCGTAGGCGAAGATCGCGAACGGGGGCCCGTTGGCGGTTCCGTTCCCCGGATACATCGTCGGGGCGAGCACGGAGCTGTTGTCGAAGGTGTTCCCCCAGACGACGTTACCGGGGGTCGCTTCCGGGCTCAGGCCCGCGAGGAGGAGCGCGCTTCCCTGGCTCTCGAACGTGTTGTCACCGATCAGGTCGTGCTGACCGTCCCAGACTACGACGTTCGCGATGGGCAGGCCGCCGGTCGGGCCATAGTCATCAAAGAAGAACCAGCCGGTGATATCGGTGGCTCCCCAGATCGCGACGTTCGAGGCGTTGAACAGCTCGTACTGCAGATTGTCGGTGAACGGCAGGCCGAAGTCGGCCAACGCGGGATCGTAAGCGGTCGGGAAGGTGACGCTGTTGTTGGCCGGGCTCACGAGGTCGACGTACGCCGTGGTGCCCGATAGGAGCACGCCCGGGAAGACCAGGTAGAGGTAGTCGTTGAACTCCCCGAAGACCGAGTTGAGTCCGCCGGAGGCTGGGTTGTTGAAGAGCTTGTACGGGTGGGTGGCCGTGCCCTTGCCACCGCTCGAGATTGCCGCGAGCTGCGCGTTGTCCCAGGCGACCAGCGGGGTGTAGACGCCCTCGCGCGAGTTCGCTTTCATGGTGAACGTCACCGACGCCGTATGACCCGCGGTGACCGTGACCGTCTTCGTGATCGGCGTGTAGTCGCTCAGCATCACGCTCACGGTGTACGTTCCGGGAATCACCGTGTAGTCGACCGAGGTCGCGGTCCGGGTCGGGGCCCAGGCGGCCGTGTTCGCGCTGAGATGAGTTCCGGGCGTGAAGAAGACGAACGCGTTGGACGGGGATAGAGGTCCGGAGACCGTTGCCTGCCCGAGGTTCCCGCCGGGCGTGGCGTTCCACAGCGGCGCGACAATCGACGGGCCCGCGCTCAAGAGAACGGTCCCAGCGGTCGTGTACGTCTCGGAGATTCCCTCGGAGGTCTCGCCCGTTTCGCTACCGATGTCCCAAGCGGACGGCGCGTTGGCATAGGTCCCCGAGCTCAGGTACTGGAGCCGCTCGGACCCGCTGATCCCGAAAACGGAGGTCGTGGTGCCGCCGCCAGGGCCGCCGAGCATGATCTCCGCGTCGTAGGGGATGTACCCGGTCGGTGTGAGCTGAGAGCCGTCCACCAGGAACGGCGAGGGCGGGACGAGGGCGAAGGCCGTCGTGGAGTTGAACTCCACCGTGTCGTAGATGCCCGCCGCCTCGGAGAGGCCGGTCAGTCCGTTGACGAGGTCGAAGCCGAAGCGAACGGTAGAGTAGCCGTACCCGTTCGCAAGATCGTCCGTGATGCTGGAGTTGAGATAGAGGTGAACGGTCAGGGGATACGTGACGGCGAACGTCGGCCCGAAATCGTAGTAGTACGCGGGGTAGACCGGCGTCCCGTTACCCGAGAAGATCGTCCCCGACGTCAGGGAGACCGCGGGGGAGGAGAAGTTCCACACGTTGTCGAGGAACGTCACGGTGTTGGGCGCGGCGAAGTTGAAGTAAAGGACGTTCTGCGTCCAGAACGCGTCGGTGGAGCTGTCGAGCACGGTCGTGTTGTTCATGACGGCGTTGAGTTGAACCCCAAAGGTGTTGTCGGCGCCGTTCGTCGAGAGGGCGCCGTCGTTGTCGAGCAAGAACGTGTTCACTGGGCTCTGAAGGCTGATGGTCCCCTCCCAGCTGTTGGTCGAGATGTTGAAGGCGGTTGGGTTACCGGTGGTGTTGCGCACTCCGTAGGTTCCGATACCCATCGGGGCGGGAGCTACGCTGGCCCCCGGTGACACGACACCACCCGTGATCTTGGCCGAGCCGAGGAGGTTGGGGAGGGAGAGAGCTTCGATCGGGATGTGGTCGGCCCGGGCCTGGGCAAGGAGACGCTGTTCAAGGGCGGCCCGAGAATTCGACTGGGTCGAGACCGGCGTGGTGGGGAAGGTCAGACGGCTGCCCACGGCCGGATTGACCAGCCCTGTCTTCACGGGGCTGGCCGACGACGCGCTCGCAACGGCATGGGCGCTGATCAGCCCGAAGCCCAACGTCGAGACGACCATTATGGCGGTGGCGGCGACTACGTAAACCCCCCGACGCGCTAACATAGCGGTGGGTCACCGCCTCCCCCAAATATAGTAACCGGGCGGGGGCCCGGCAAGTGAGGTGGCCTTCGGTTCCGGCTCCGACATGCTCGGAACGGAGCGACGGCAAGCGTAGTCCGGAGACCGATCGGTACGCAGCGAGCTTGGATGAACCGGAACCCGGCGGACCGGGCCATCCTCATCGGAAACTACCCTCAGGCCGGGTTCCGAGGAGCGCCCTCCCGGCGAAGGAAAGGATGGCCGCGTCGCCGAACAGGATGCCCGGCTATCCGGGACGCTTGGGGAGGACGGGCATGTCGGAGTCGCGCCAATCCATGTCTGCGGCACAGGCGGGGTTTCCGGCCCTCGGAAGGATAGCGTTTCCAACTCAAGTATCGGTCAGCATCGGGGAACAGAAGATTCCTTCCGAAACTGGAAAGCGGGGTCGAAGGGCTTGGAGTACACGGCGAGACCGACGAGGCGGGAGAGGCGCGGGATCATCTCCCGGCTCTGGGCATCGAAGTAGGCGTCGAAGCCTAGACCGGCCTGGACCACGTTGCGCGGGGCGGTCCATCTCCCGAGCACAAGTGGGCCCAGTCGGATTTGAACCGACGACCTCCCGGTTATCAGCCGGACCGTCAGAGAAACAGCCGTTCGGAACTACCCTATCCGATCTGGGACCCGGACCACCCACCGCCGGACGCCATAGAACGCTCGTTCGCTTGGCTCGCTGAGTCCGCGTACTCCGAGGTCGGTCGGTCCTCCACCGACGACGACGAGAGCTAACCCTTTCCGGCCCCCGGGCAACCGGGGGCCCCTCAGTTTTGCACGCCCCCACCGGGGTTCTGCCGGGTTAGCGGGATGATTCAGGGGGGGTGACGGGCCATGCCCGTAATCGCGTCTCTTTCCTTCGTTCGTCCGTGGTGTGGTGAGGAACACCCTCCCGAGTCGCGCTGTGTCCGCGCTCCCCACCCAGATAGCCCTAGTGTGCCTTCGCGGGTCTCGCCGGGGGGTCCGGTCTCTTTTGGGTCGGTCTGTGGATTGGCGGAAGGCCGAGGCCTGGGACGATTTCCTTGTACATCGGGTCGTAGGTTGCTAGGATGGCGATGGCGAAGGCTGAGTCGACGGGAAAACACCATGACCCTTGCAGAACTCTGAGGTCCGACATCTTGTCGGTAAAGCCCTCGACCCGAAGGTCCAATCCGCTCTCGTGGATGCGCTCAATCATCTTCTCCCGCGACACGGACGTGACCACGAGGGGAGCGATAGCCTGGTCGCTCAGGATTTTGGCGACGTAAAGCGCTGCGTACTTCGACGCAACTGTCTCGGGCAGGTCGATCTGGCGCGTGAATGAGTACGTGGCGGCCAAGATTCGAGGGAGCTGGTACTCGATATTCTCGAATGCGCGCGCGACCTCACGGAGGATGGACCTCGCAGTCACGAGGACCACGTCGGTCGGATTCAGCGCGTTTCGCCATGTGAGGTACGCGAGGAGCCATCGAGCACTCTCCGTCCCTTCATAGGTAGTCCGAAACATGTCATGGAAGAGCGACCGGTCTCCAACGAGGCGTAACTGTAACCTCTCCGAAAGACGAAGCTCATTGGATGGGTCTTGAGCCACGGCTCCTCCTGAAGAGGTAGAAGGAAGGGGTTAGTCCGAAGTCTACTCGCCGGATAGCGTCTGTTTTGCGACTTCGTCCAGATTGGCGTTGTCCTCTCGCGCTAGTTTCTCGTAGTATGCCTTGATTTGCGCAGGAGTCGACCCGACCTCGTCGAACTCGTATCTAGGCGGAGACGCTACGATGGTCCTGACCGCCACAAGGCCTTTCGTGACCTCGAAACTCTGAGCCTTCGCAATCTTGGCCAGAGGGCCAGGCAACTTCCCTGCGGGGTAGAAGCTGATTGTCATGGTCGTCTTGGCGCTACCGCTCATTTGCCCACCTCGTGCGTGTAGGCTACCGTCGCCCATCGGCCCACCGCGCTACAGAGCGCGTTTCGACTTATAACTGAGCGGATGGGGCATGATAGCATGATACGGACTCCTCCGCGCGTTTCGGTACTCCCCATAGGGTCAGTATATACCTTCGTCCCGAGCTGCCCGACAAGCCGGGGGGGTCCGACCCCGTTTGCCACACCGTGGCATGAGGCCACGACATGAGCTCACGGCGCCATGGGTCTCTCCGAGACTAAGGAAGGGAGAGCGCGAGATGCCAGAGATCGATCCTCGGCTTCGATTCATCCTTGTGACCGGCAACGTCGGAGCTGGCAAGTCGACCCTGGCAAAGACCTTGGAACGTAGACTGCCTGGATGGACACGGGTCGATGCTGACTACTTCGCGAACCAGATCGACACCCGGCTCGTCGCGGAGTGGAGGGCGCGTGGGGAGCGGCGGATGCCGAGCTGGCGCGATTCGAGGATTCCGGGGTATGCCCTCGCGTTGCGCCAGGTCCGTGACCTGTCTTCAGGAGATAGCCCGGTCCTGCTTGAGGCGTGCATCAATCAGGCCAAGGAGGCTCAGTCGTTCCGCATCGCGGCTCGTGCTGAGGGCGTAGGACAGAGCTGCACAATCCAGCTGAAATGCTCTCTCGATACGGCGCTCGGCCGCCGAATCGGGGCATGGAACGTGCCCGTGGGGTGGGGTCCGCCACACTCACAGACGAGGTTCATGAGGCTGTATGAGGCGTACAACAATCCGCTGAACACCTTCTCCTTGGACCTGCCCGGTTCAGTAGTTATTTGTACCGATGGCATCACCCCCAAGGACGTCCTAGATAGAGCCCTCACGGCGCTCCCGCGACGTCCTGCAGAGGGGACCGAGTCTGACCAGAAGGAACCGCCCTGACTACCGTCAGCAAGCGGACCTTCAATAACACGATTTTGTACTCTTTCGGACCCGTTTGGGCACTTTTGCGAACCTTTCGGGCACTTGGAAGGCTGAAACGCATGGAATCGGACGGAAGTCTCGTCCCTTAGGGTCAACTACGACTCGACACACACGACATTCTCGACATCTACCGTCAGGAGAGCGAGTGTCGAGTGTGCCTAGGGTGTCGAGTCTTGCCTGACCGGGCCCTCCCGCTTCGCACTCAGCGCTCGCCGCCGGGCCTTGCCTCCGCTCTCAAAGAGCCGAACGCGAACCCAGGCATCCGCTCGCTCTTGTGCCTCCTTCTCGGTCCTTCCGAAGCCCTCCTTGACGACCCGAAAATCGGCGAGTGCCCACTTGGGGCGCGGAGCTTTCGTATTCTCCCCGATGTAGATGGCGAGAGTCCCGAGGCCAGGCCGACCCCGCATGGCGGTCCCTTGGGGCTCCTGTCCATCTCGCAAGTAGTATGGCTTACCGGACTTAATCACCCTCAGCGCTTCTGGCCACCACTCTGGCGGTCGAACACGCTGACCCTTGCCCCACTCCTCGATGCGGAAGGGGACCGAAGGTCGCATCCACTTGGGGAATCGGCCGGGCCTCAGCTTACGGTACGTTCGCTTGACGCCGGGCTCCGACGAATTGTCCGGCATATTTCGAGGGTGGTATCCTCGGCCGGCTTATGTCGTAACTGATGCCGAGCAAGCGCGAAGGACGAGCGGTTAGGTTGAACCGTTCCACGGCCGCGATTCTTCCGGTCGATTGGGTCCGGTGGAACGGTATCAAGCCGGGGGACCTTCTAGAAATCGAGTACGACGGAGAGGTCCAAATCCGCTCTGTAAAGCGACGCGCTTCGGCCGACGGGGGGAGAAACCCCGCCGGCCCGGCGTCAACGCCGGCTCAACCGGCCGAGACCGACGAGGGAGGACTCGTCGATGACGGAAGCTGAGCAATCCCCCGATACCCCGGAACCGGATAGCGGTTCGGTACGGGTCCCACCTTGGCTTGAGGACGATCTGTCGCTCCTCGGCAAGAAGTACTCCCTTCTCGAAGAGGAGCGGCGGTCCCTCCTTGAGCGGGCACTTGCCGAGCTAGGCCCTGAAGTCTCCCCACCAGAGGCTATCGAGGCCGCTCTTGCGTCGGATGGCCCTCTTACGTTCAAGTTGAACCGGCAAGACCTCGCCGAGCACGTACGCCCGCGCCGGGAGTTCGACTTCGACCTGATGGCCCTGACCGCGATTCAGACGGAACTTAGGCCCATACTCCCGGAGGAGTGTGTCGTTCACCTAGCGATCACCGGGTCGAAGTCGAGCGGGAAGACGAAGACGACCCGTATCATGGCGAAGCTCGCCGGTGGGCGGTTCTTCACCGGGGGAACCCAAGCCGCCCTAGTCAGTCAGTTTGGGTCGGGAGAGCTTGTAGCGATAGACGAGGCGGACTCTCTCTTTCGGAAGCTCCCGGACCTCGAACCCATCCTGAGGGCGAGCAATTCGTGGAACGCTCCGTACACCGTCAGCGTGCCCCGCGGCCGCGGGTGGGAAGTCGAGGTCCGGAACGTCGGCGGTCCGAAGGTCTTCAACTACCGGGGGGAGATGGACGACGCGACCCTCTCGCGAGCGTACATCCTCGACCTTCCCCGGCAGGTCGATTCTCAGCTCGTCGTGAACAACTTCGACCTCGACAATCCCATCAGCGAGGTACGGAATCGTCTTCGTCGGCTGGCCGCAAAAAAGGCACTTGGATGGACGCGGGAAGCCGCCATGGCCCACCTGAAGGACCCGGCATTCGTCGCCCGACTCGACCGCCTCCCGGCGACGCTCGGCCGCCACAAGGAGACGGCCGCCGTCTTCCTCCTCATCGGCGACATCCTGGGGCTCGACCTCGAAGACGACATGCGGGCCGCGACGGAGCGGCAGGCGGACGCAGATACCGAGAGCGACGACCTCCGCGAGTGGCTCCGTGCCTTCTACGGCTCGCAGCCGGCATCGGTCGCAAACCCCGACCTTGAGGTCGCTCGGTCCGTCGTCCTCACCTTCGTTAATGAAAAGCGAAGGGTCCAAGGGTTCCGGCCCTGGCCGGAGAAGTCGAGCGAGTTCAAGACCAAGCTCCGTGAGCTTGGGTTCGAGGACGGAAAGAACGTTCTCCGGCGGAGGTCGGGCCGCGTTCTCGTCTTTGATTCTGAGGTGCGGAAGCGGCTCACCCTAGACCCACCGGCAGAAGCCTCCGAACCGGCCGAGGACCGGCCATGAACCGGGTAGTCCTCTATCTCCGCGTCTCCTCGGAGGAGCAAGACCTAGCCGGCCAGGAGCGCGACCTCCGGGCCGAGGCTGAGCGCCGGGGATGGCTAGTCGTTGCCGTCTATGCGGAGAAGGTAACCGGGACCGGCAGGGTCGAGCGAGACGAGTACGAACGGCTCCGGGAGGACGCGCGCCGCCCTGACCGGCCGTTCGACCGGGTCCTAGTGTGGTCCCTCGATCGGTGGTCCCGCGAGCCGTCGTTCGTCCGCGCGGTCGGCTCTATCGAGGAGCTTGAGGCGCTAGGGGTTCGGTTCCACTCTCTCAGGGAGCCGACACTCGACTCCCCTGAGGACGGCTCGCCGAGCATGGCGCGGGACCTCCTCCGAGCCGTCCTCCCGGTGATTTCCTCCTTCGAGAGCCGTCGCAAGTCCGAGCGAGTCCGGCTCGCCATGCGCGAGATCCGGGAGGGACGGCGGGTCCCGAAAGGACCGGTTGGCCGCCCCCGGCGAGTCACTCGGGAGGTCGCTGCAAGGGTCGCGGAGCTTCGTGCAACGGGTCTCCCGTGGAAGGATGTGGCCCGCCGGGTCGGCTTGCCCGCCGAGACGTGCCGCAAGGCATCCTGGCTCCTGAAACGCGCGGGAAGGACCGTGGACAATCCCCCCGCGTCACAAACGGTCCCGGTGCCCCCGGAGGAGCCCCCACGGTGAGAAGCGACCCCTTTGCCCCCTCTCCGCGAGGACGGAATGGCGCTCTACGGGTCGAGTCCAGGGAGCCCTTCACCGGATGTCCCGGACGAGAAGAACACGTTTGGTTGCCCGCCTGTGAGGTGCGGCCGACCCACCAAGCGAACGTGCGAAACTCCGACGACTCGGTTGAAGACCCGGTTGACCTCAATGTCGATGTCTCGCAAATTCGACGCCCTTGCACGGACGGTAAAGACGAGCGACTTCTCGTCGAGCGACCGGACAGTATCCGACGCCTTCCACTCCTCGATTTCGTCGAAGTGCCCGATGTCAAACCGGGACACTCGCTTTCCCGGGGCAACGGAGACCGCGCTGTCAATCATCTCGTCAATGTGGAGCAGACCGCCACGGATGTCGTTCGCTCGACCTGCGGCGAAGTGGAGGGGCGAGTCATCCCGGAGACCGCCCCAGTCACGGAGGTATTTGCCGCGAGTTTCACGCGCCCGTCGCTCGGCCTGTGTTCCACGGGTCGTGTTTGGCCAGAAGATCTCCGACACTATGCCGACAGCCGCGAGGAAGGACTGCAGGTACATGAGCGACCGAATAGTACGGCCCTGCGCCTGTCCGAGCAACTCGTCCGCCCTTTCCTTGTCCTGAGCGTCCAGCAAACCACTCTTTCCGCCGACGAAGTGGCGAAGGGACTCGGCTGCGACCTTCCGCGCGGCGAGTTCAGCCTTGAGGGCGGTGAAGGACGTTACGGCAATCTGACACTGCCACGCGAGTTCCGCCATGTACGCGTTTCGAGCGTGCGGGTCCATCGGAACTCCGAAGCGCGGGAAGAAATCGACGTTTTATACCATCCTCGCCCTCCCGGTCTCTCGGAGGACACCGTGCCGGATGCGGCGCGGTGGTGGACTGACAAGGCCGAGGAGTACGTGGGATGGTTGAGACAAGAGAGCGAGCTAAGCGAGGGGTATCTGAAGCGCAACCGGCGGTACCTGGTTGCGTTCCGGCGGGACTGCGAGCGCGCCGGGATCGCCCCAGCCGAGGGGCCCACGGTCGTGGACCGCGAGCATATCCGCGCGGTCAAGGGATGCGGCCTCTGGGGACCCCGGACGCTGAAGACCAAGTTCAGCGTCCTTCGGGGGTTCCTGAGATGGGCGGGCAACCCCCTCTCGGACGGGAAGCACCCGGTATGGCGGCTCCCATCCGGCTCCGTGGACCGGCGCAAGTGGGTAGACCGAGGGGACATGGTGGCCCTCTACCACGAGGCGGAGGGGCGGGCCCGGGTTCGGGTCGTCCTCCAAGGCTTCAACGGGTTGAGGGAGTGCGAGGTCCGGCGGTTGAGGGTCCGAGACCTCGACCTAGGGCTTCCGCGTCCGTCCGTGACCATCCATGGGAAAGGACGGTTCGGCGGGAAGTACCGGACCATCCCCATGACCCACGCGGTCCTCGACAAGTGGGTGGCCGGCAAAGGGCCGGACGAGGGCCTCTACCCGGTTGGACACACGGTCGCCGACGGGGAGCTAGCCGACCTAGGCAAGAGGGCGGGAGTCTCCGCCCGGGTGACCGGCCACGTCTTGCGCCGGTCCTTCGGGCGGATCGCCTACCAGGCAGGGGTCCCCCCACCGACGATACAGCGAATCTACGGCCACGCCTCCATCGACCAGACCCTACACTACATCGGGGTGGGGGAGGAGGAGATGGTGGCCGGACTGGCTGTGTTCGACACCCACATGAGGGAGGGCATGGACCTGGCCCTCTCGGCCCCCCAACGGCAAACGGTGTTCTGACGATGAGGCGCTTCTCTGACGGTAAGTGGGCCCAGTCGGATTTGAACCGACGACCTCCCGGTTATCAGCCGGGTGCTCTAGCCGACCTAAGCTATGGGCCCTATGTCCCGGCAATTCCTTACGCATATACGGTCTCTGGGACGTCCAGGGAACCTCCCCGCGGCGCTGGCCCGGGGCACTCGGGGCTAAGGGCCAGGGAGAACGAGTTGAGAAATGCCCCTCGGAATGACGCGACGCGTCGCCCCTCGGGGTCAGATTCCCGCCTGCGAGAAAGCATCGTAAGAATTGCCGGTTCGGGGATTGGTCGAGAACCGGATCTGCCCTTCCCGAGTCACCTCAGGCGCGCTCGAGTCTTCCCCGCAATCCTCGATGGCTCGGAAGGAGACCGAGAGCTGGCACCCGACCCCGGACTCCCCACGCCGCACGCGTTCGCTAATTCCAGCTTGGAATCCCCTAAGGGGTAGGCTCAATTACCCGAAGGGGGTAGCCAATCTAATGGCCGCGAAAAAGACCGGTGTATCGCTCATCGAAGCGTCGGCGGATCGCATCGTCGTGGATACGAGGGTGGGAAGGGTCATCATCGAAGCGGAGTCGGTTCGGTTCCACCGCTCCGGTCGCGGCCGGGGTCGGGTCATTCTTGGCCCGGATTCCACCGACTAGCCATCGGGCAAATCCCCATCCGCGGGGTCCTCTACCTGAGCGAGGACCGGAGCGTCCCGGCCTACCGGGACCTGCCCCGCGCACGATCCATGGTCCTGCCCGGCGATCGCCCCGGTCCTCGCGGGGCCAAAACCATCCGGACCGGCCAGAGCGCCGACCACCTCCAATCAAAGGTGCCCGGCCCGACCGACCCGCCGTTGGGCCGGACCCGGCGGCCTCACGCGGACCGAACGTCACCGACTCCGCCTACGTCCCAAGCCCCGAGACCGGCAATGTCCTACGAGTTACGCGGCTGCCCGGGTTCGATGAGTCCGGGGGACTCGGCCGCGGCGCACGTCTACGGCCTAGCCGCCCGCCGTCCGCGCGGCGGGCCGCGTCCGGTCCTGAGCGAGCGCTCTCGAGGAGCCGGGAGGCCGGAGGCTTCGGTTCCTGCGCGAGCGGGGGCGCTCCGTTCGCTCCAGAGCCGGGACGCCGCCAGGCCCCGAAGGACCTCCGAGGGACCGTGGGCGATCGGCCCGCTGCGGACGTCCCTCCACCGCTGCTCGTGCGGGAACGCGGCGGAGTAGCCCGCTCCCCCGTGGAACTGGACGCAATGGTCGAGGGTCGCGAGGGCGACCTCCGTCGCCCGCACCTTCGCCATCGCCGTGTCCGCCGAGCCGTCCGCGCCCTCGTCTATGCGAGCGAGCGCTCGCTGGGTGAACAGCCAGGTCGCCTCTAGCTGGACCCCGTCGTCCACGAGGGGGAACGCCACCGCCTGGCGCTCGGAGAGCCGGCGCCCGAAGGTGACCCTCTCGCCGACGTCCTGGACGGTCTCGTCCCACGAGGCTCGAGCCACGCCAAGGTAGATCGCCGCAAGCAGCCCCCGGTCGCGGACCAGCTCCCGCCGAAGGTACCGGAAGCCGGCGCCCTCCTCGCCGATGCGGTACGTCGCAGGGACGGTCACGTGATCGTAGACGACCGTGCCCCGGCGCTGCCACCTTTCCCCCAGGTCTAGGGGCGCGATGCTCCTCGTGATCCCGGGGAGCTTCTGAGGGACGAGGAATCCCGTCACGCCCTCGGCCCCTACAGTCCCCGGCGCCCGGCCGTAGACGATCGCGGCCTCCGCATCCACCGCGAACGCCGCCTCGCTCTTCGTTCCGGTGAGCACGTAGTCCTTTCCACGCCTCGCCACCCCGAGGGCCATCGCCAGCGCATCCGAGCCCGCGTCGGGCTCGGTGATGTGGTTGCCGACGAGGGTTCTCCCGGCGAGGATCGGCCGGAACCACCGGTCGGCCATCGCCGGTCCGCCCCGCTCCGCGAGCACCGAGCAGAACTCCGGCTGCATCGCGAGCTTGGCGAACGCCGTACCCGCTCGGTACGCCAGGTGGAACAGCGCGACCGCCGCGCGGGACGTCGTCAGCCCCCGGCCGCCCAGCCGCCGGGGTACGGTCAGGCCCAGGAGCCTCGCCTTTCCCAGCGCGCGGAACTCCGCCCGCGGAAACTCGGGGTGGCGGTCGAGCTCGCGGTACCGACGTGCGAGCCGGAGCCGCTCGCAGGCCTCCTCCACCTCTCCGACGATCGGGTCCCGCGGGAGCGGCCAGAGGTCGGTCATGACAGGCCTCCCGCCTCCGAGGGCCCGGAACGATGGTCGCCCCGGCTCGGGGGGGCCTCACCGATGATCCCCTCCCGGCGGAGCTCGTCGATCTTCGCCCGCGGATACCCGAGAAGCCCTGCGAGGACCTGCTCGTTGTCCTGCCCCAGCCAGGGAGCCCCTCTCCACACCCCTCCTGGGCTCGCCGAGAACTTCGGGGCGACGCCGGCACCTCGCACGCGACCAGCGACCGGGTCGTCCCAGTCCAAGAACATCTCTCGCTGGGCGTAGTGCGGGTCCTGAGCGAGGTCGGCGATGTCGCGCACCCTCTCGATCGCAACGTCGTGGGCCCGGCCGATCGCCTCGAGCTCGTCCCGGGTCCGGCCCGCGCAGAACTCCTCGATCGCCCGGTCGACCGGTTCCCGGTGGGCCAGGCGGTAAGCGTCCTCATCGAAGGCCGCGTCCGCGAAACCGATCGCCTCCCTCAGCCGGCGGAACGAGGCGGAGGTCGGCGCGGCGACGACGACCCAGCCGTCGCGCGCCCGATGCACGTCGTACGGGTGGAGCCGCGGGTGGGCCGAACCGTGCCGCCCGCGTACGACGCCGCGGGCAAAGTAGTCGAGGGCCATGTTCTCGAGGAGCGTGAAGAAGACCTCGTACTGCGCGACGTCGGCCGTTTGGCCCTTGCCGGTCCTCTGCGCGTGGATGTACCCCATCAGCGCGGCCGTCGCCGAGGCGAGACCGGTGACCGTGTCGTTGATCGCCGTGCCGGAGCGCATCGGCGGCTTCGGGTCCGGTTCGCCCTGCAGGGAGAGGTAGCCGCTGAACGCCTGCGCGGAGAGGTCGTACGACGGGGCGGCGATGCGCTCGGCGACCCCCGTCCTCCCGTAGCCCGAGACGTGGACGATCGTGAGGCGGGGGCTGGCCTGCCAGACCTCCGCGTCCGAGAGCCCCAGCCGGTCGTAGGTCCTGGGGCGCGAGGACTCGATCCAGATGTCCGAGGCCTTCGCGAGGTCGAGGAACACTTCGCGCCCGCGGGGACGGCGGACGTCGAGCCCGACCGAGAGCTTGTTACGCGAGTATTGCACCCAGGACTCCGAGACACGGTCCTCTGGCGCGCCCCCGCCCAGGAGCGGGAACAGCGTCCGGGTCGGATCCGCATACGGGGGACCGAACGGCGGACCCTCGATGTGGACGACCTGGGCGCCGAACTCGCCGAGGTAGGTGGCCGCCCAGGGCCCGGCGACGAACCTGGCCGATTCGAGCACCCGGAGGCCCGCCAGCGGGCCGTACTCCGGGACGAGCGAGGAGGGCCGACGGTCGTCGGACACGGTGAACGAGCGGGAGCAGCGGCCATTAACGGGGAGGTTCATGGGGAAACCTCGCGGACCAAATACCGGACGGCACGTCGGTCGCCGATGGCTGCCGCCCCCTGGGAACGGCTCGAAGGCTCGGCATTCCGCGACGAGCTGACGCGCTACAAGCTGGAGAATCACCCGTTCAGGACCCACCCGTTCTTCGCGGCGATCGAACGCGGGACGGTGCCCAAGGCGGTCGTCCAGGCGTGGGCCAAGCAGTTCTACCCCTGGCTTGCCTCGGTACCTCTCGCGATGGCCGAGCGGTTCTCCAACTGCCCGATCGACGTCGAGCTCGACCCCTACCGTAGGCTGATCCTGGACCAGCTCGTCGAGGAGGCCGGCGACCCGAAGGGAAAGGCGCCGGGCCACCCGGAGCTCTGGCTGCGGTTCTGCGAGGGCCTCGGCGTGCCGCGCGCGGAGGTCCTGCGGGAGCCTCAGCTGCCGAGCACGATGGTCGCGATCGACGATTTTCTCTATACGAACCGTGTCCACCCCTTCTACATCTCGGCGGCGGGCTCGAGCGAGCCCCCGAACGTCGAGTTGTGCGCTCGGCTCCTTCCGGCGTTCCGGAAGCACTACGGCGTCGGCGAGGACCGCCTCGAGTACTACCGCCTCCATGTCACCGCCGACGTCGAGCACTCCGAATGGATCGGCCGGATCGTCGCGGGGTTCGCGACCTCTTCCGAGGTCCGCCTGAGGATGTGGGAGCAGATGCTCCGGGGATTCTCGCTCCATGCGCTTCTCGTGGACGGCGTTGTCGCGAAGACAGGTTGGTCGGCGGGACGGGCTCGTTAGAGGCCCGACGATAAGGAGCAGGGATGGCGGTCCGGTTCGCCCGCACGTGGCGGTCCGCGGGGCCGCAGGGTCGGACCGTTGGGGCCTGGCCCAAGTGAACGGGCTGGGCGGGCGTCCTCCCGAATCGAGTCGGCTATCAATTGGGCCGTCCTCTCCCTGCTTCGCTCGGTGCCGGTAGGAGGCAGGGGGCGGACGATGTACGGCAAGCAGATTCGACTCCGGCGGCTGTTTCCCGAGGGGAACCGGCGGCTGTTCTCGGTCCCGCTCGACCACTCGGTCTCGATGGGACCGATCGACGGACTGGAACGGCTCGCCCCGGTCGTCGCCGAGCTGCAGGAGGGGGGGGTCGACCTCCTCATCGTCACCAAGGGAGCGGTCCGCGAGGTCGCGCCGGTGCTGCGCCCGAACGTGCTGCTCGGGGTCCACGTCTCGGCGTCGACCTCGCTCGGGTCGACCGCGAACCACAAGGTGATCGTCGGAACCGCCGAGGAGGCGCTAGCCCTCGGCGCCGACGTGCTCTCGGTCCAGGTGAACTTCGGGGTCGCGGAGGAGCCCGAGATGCTCCGTGACCTCGGCGTCGCGGTCGACGCCTGCCGCCAAGCCGGCCTGCCTCTTCTGTGCATGGCTTACGTGAAGAAGGCGAACGGGGGCACGCCGGACGAGCTGCGCCATGCGTCGCGCGCCGTCGCCGACACCGGGGCGGACATCGTCAAGACGAGCTATCCGGGATCCCCCCAGGAATTCGAGCGCCTCTGCGCTACGACCCCGGTCCCCGTGCTGATCGGCGGTGGGGTGCGGCTCGACGACGAGGCCTCCTTCCTCGAGATCGTTCGGGCGAGCCTCCGTGCCGGCGGAGCCGGGATCTGCATCGGACGGAACCTCTTCCAGCGCCGGCCGTTGGCCCCTTTCGCGCGCCGTATCGCGGCCCTGCTGCACGGCGGGGAATGACCAGGAGACCCCGCCGGTGCTCGAGCGGATCGCAATCGCTCCCGAAACCGCCGACGCCACCGTCGGTCGGGCAATCGTCGCGCGGGCCCGCCAGCGGGGGTTCCGCCGGTTCGTCGTTCCCTCGGGCTGGGACGTGGCCGCCCCGCCGGAAGAGCTCGTGCTCCGCGACGGGGACGTCCTGCGGGTGGGCCCGGACGCCCGGCCGCTCACGATCCAGCGGGTCGCCGACGTCGTCGACCTCGAGCGGGCGCTCGCGTCGACCCCGGAGGGTGGCGTGCTCACAATCGAATGGACCGCCGACCGGGTGATCCCTCTCGAGTCGGCCGTCGCCCATCGGGGGCGACGGTTCGAGCTCTGGACGTTCGCAAGGACCCCTAGGGAGGTCCCCGCGGCGCTCGGCGCCCTCGAGCATGGGGCCGACCGCATCATCGTCTCGGTCCGTGACCGTTCCGAGCTCGACGAGCTCGAACGTACGGTCGGGGACCCCGTCCCCTCCGGCCTCGTCTGGGCTATCGCCGAGGTCACGGAGGTCCTTCCGGCGGGTATGGGCGATCGTGTCGTGGTCGACACGACCAGCCTCCTCCGGCCCGAGGAGGGTCTCGTGGTCGGGAGCGCGGCGGCGTTCCTGTTCCATGTGGCGAGCGAAGCGGTCGGCTCCACCTTCAGCCGGGCGCGGCCGTTCCGGGTGAACGCCGGCGCCGCCCACTCTTACGTCCTGATGTCGGACGGCTCGACCCGCTACCTCTCCGAGCTCGAGGGCAACGACCGCGTTCTCGCCCTGACGCCGAACGGCCCGGCCCGAGCCGTCCGTGTCGGTCGGGTCAAGGTCGAGCGGCGCCCCCTGGTCCTCGTGCGCGCCGACGACCGGGGGACGCCGAGAACCGTCTTCCTGCAGGAGGCCGAGACCGTCCGCTTGAGCGGGGAGACCGCTCGCCTGGCCACGACCGAGCTGGTCCGCGGGGCGCGGGTCCTGGGCGTTCGGCTGCCTGCCGCCCGTCACCTGGGCACGGCGATCGAGGAGACGATCGAGGAGCGATGAGCCTCCCCCGGCCGAGGATCGTCGTCACCTTACCCGCCCGGAACCTCGACGATGTCGCGCTCCAGGTGGGGCTCGCCCGGGACCACGGGGCCGACGCCGCGGAGGTCCGGGCGGACCGGCTTCCTCGCGACGAGCTCGAGCGCATCGGGCGGCTGTTCCCCGCCCCGTTGCCGCTGGTCGCGACCTACCGCTCCCGCGCCGAGGGAGGCGAGGGCGAGGACGACCCGCGCCTGCGCCGGGCCGTGCTCCTCGACCTCGCGTCCAGGCCGTTCCGCTGGATCGACCTCGAGCTGGCGCGAGACCTCGACCTCCTCCCGAGGCTTCCTCCCGCCGAGCGGCTGGGCCGTATCGTTTCCGCTCACCTGTCTCAGGGCGTCCGGAGCCCCTGGAGGGACCGGCTCGGCGATCTGGAGGGGGTCGACGGGATCGGCAAGCTGGTCGTGCGTGCCTCGGTCCGCGAGGCCCTGCGTGAGGTCGTCCCTCAGGCCTCGCGTGTCGGGGGAAACCTCGTCGTCCACACCACCGGCCCGTCCGGGCCGTTGTTGCGAGCCTGGGCCCGGCGGTTCGGCTTCCCCTTGGTCTATGCCACGCTGCCGGAGAGCCTGAAGATGGCGCCGGTCGAGCCCAGTCAGATCGGGGTGGACCGGCTCCGGCCGTTCCTCGAGGCTGAAGAGCAGCCGCCCCTGTTCGCGGTTTGCGGGCGACCGGTAGTCCACTCCCGCAGCCCGGCGATCCATGCCTCCTGGATGCGGGAGAACGCGCACGACGGGCTATACCTCGCGCTCGAGTTCGCGGACGACGGCGAGTTCGTCGACGCGCTCGGTCCCCTCGCGGCGGGGGGGTTCCGCGGTCTCAACGTCACGCACCCGTTCAAGGCCGTGGCGGCCGAGGCAGCCACGGAGCTCGGGGCCGGGGCGCGAGCCTGCGGGGCCGCGAACTGCCTCACCTTCCGCGACGAAGGAATCGCCGCCGAGAACACCGACCTCATCTCGGTCCTGCGCCGCCTGGAGGAGCTACGCGCATCGGGTCGTTGGGACGGCCGGTCCCTTGCGGTCGTCGGGGCCGGCGGAGCCGCACGCGCGACGCTGGCCGCCGCGCTGGAGATCGGGGCCCATGCGACGGTGTACGCCCGCCGGGTGGGGGCGGCCCGAGAGCTCGCGGCAAGGTTCGGCGCGGCGGTCGGGACCGCCTCGGACGGCCCCTCCGCGTCGCTCCTCGTCCACGCGACCGACGTCGGACGCGAGGCGAAGGCGACGCTCGATGTCCCGCTAGCTCCCCTGCTGTCGTCGCGCTCGCACGTCCTGGACTGGGTCTACGCCCCGGTGTCGCCGGCGGTCCGACGTGCGACCGAAGCGGCCTCGGCGACGTACGAGGACGGCTGGAGGCTCCTCGTCTACCAAGCGGCCGCGAGCTACGAGATCTGGTGGGGTCATGCCCCGGAGGAAGCCTCGGTCGCGCGAATCGTCGCGGAGGGACCTTGCGCGGGGTAGCGAGCGCGAGGGCGGCGATCAGCGTCGTCAATGCGTTGCCGCTCGGCATCGGCGTTGCCATCGGGATCGAGTGGCCTGCCCGGACGACCGCTCAGCTTGACCAGAACCGGCCGCGGCGGGGACGGGCCTCGATCGAGCCGGCCTCCTCGGCGACCCCGCTCGTTCGGGCGGCGGCCCGGGCCGCGCTCGACCGGTTCGACGCGACCGGTACCGGCCGGGTCCGGCTGGTCGTTCGCTCGACGATCCCGGTGGCTCGAGGTCTCAAGAGCTCGAGCGCGGTGAGCGCCTCGGTAGCCCTCGCGACGGCCCGCGCGCTCGGACGAGAACCGCCCCCGGTGGAGGTCGCGCGGATCGCCGCGGAGGTCGGGCGAGGGACCGGGGTGAGCGCGACCGGAGCGTTCGACGACGCCCTGGCCGGCCTGGTCCCCGGGGGCGTCGTGACCGACAACCGGCACGACCGACCCCTTCGCGGCCTGGACATCGAGCCTGACCTGGCCGTCGCGCTCTGGGTGCCCGATCACCCCCACCCACGCGCTCCCCGCCTGCAAGCCCGCTTCCGCCGGGAGCCGACGCTGGCTCGGGAGGCGGTCGACGCGGCCCTAGCCGGCGACTGGGTCCGCGCGATGGAGCTGAACTCCGCCCTCGTGGAGCGGGCGATGGGCTACCGCTACGAGAAGCTTCACGACGCGGTCCGGCGGGCCGGAGCGGTCGCGTCAGGGGTCAGCGGGCTCGGCCCCGCGCTCGCAGCCTTAAGCCCGCAGGGCAGGCTCCGCGCGGTCCTGAACGCCCTCCCGCGCGAAGGACGAAGACGGTCGGTCCGTCTGTTCTCCGCCCCCGAGGTCGTAGGAGGAGGTCCGCGATGAGCGTCGCCAGGTTCCGACCTTCCACCGTTCACGGCACGGTGGAAGCCCCGCCGTCGAAGAGCTACACGCACCGATTCATCCTCGCGGCTCACCTCAGCGGGCGCCCCAGCCGGGTGCGCGGGCCGCTCGTGAGCGCGGACACGCTGAGGACGGCGCGTGCGATCCGCCAGCTCGGCTCCTCCGTCGAGCTCGGTCGGGGCGTCTGGAGGATCTCTCCCGGATCGGCGAGCGGCCTCCGCAGGACCCGGGTCGTCGACTGTGGCGAGTCCGGAACGACGCTGCGCCTCCTGACCGCTGCGGCCGCGCTCGGGAATGGCCGGTATCGCTTCGTCGGGAGCGGCCGGCTCCCGCATCGGCCGATGCGCCCGCTGCTCGACGCGCTCGGCAACCTCGGCGCGACGATCGCCCGAGGCCGGTCGAGCGAGGTCCTTCCGTTCGAGATCCGCGGGCCGATCCACGGCGGGACGGTCGACCTTCCGGTCGATCAGAGCTCTCAGTTCACCTCGGCGCTGCTGTTCGCCCTGCCGACCGTGCACCCCGGCTCGACGGTCCGGGCCGCGGGGACCCCGGTCTCCGAGCCGTACGTGCGCGCCACCCTGGCGGTGATCCGCGAGCGCGGCGTCCGGGTGGGCGCGCTATGGAACGGCTTTCGGATCCCCGGCGACCAGCGGTACCAGGCGGTCGACGCGGTCGTGCCGGGGGACGCCTCGTCGGCGGCTTATCTCTGGGCCGCTGCGGCCGTCACCGGGGGCAAGGCCTCGGTCCGCGGCGTCCCGACCTGGTGGCCGCAGGCTGACCTCGCCGTGCTCGACCTGCTCCGCGCCTACGGGGCCGAAGTTTCCCGCACCGCGGGCGCGGTCACCGTTCAGGGCGACGCTCGACGGCCTTTCCGTGTGCTTCTGACCGACTCGCCCGACCTCTTCCCGCTCGCGGGCGTTCTCGCCGCCGCCGCGCCCGGGCGCAGCTACCTGCTCGGTGCCCCGCACGCGGCCGCCAAGGAGTCCGACCGTAGGCTTGGGACGATACGCCTCGTCCGGGCCATGGGGGCTCGGGCCACCGAGGCCGGAGCTGGCCTCGCCGTCGACGGGGTCGCCCGGCCCAAGCCGTTGCGCCTCCGCGGAGCCCGGGACCACCGGATCGTGATGAGCGCCGCCGTCGCGGCGATCGCCGCCGACGGCCCCAGCTGGATCGCCGACGCCTCGTCGGTCGACAAGTCGTTCCCGGGCTTCTTCCGTGCCCTCGGGGATCTGGCCGTGGAGGTCGCCGTCCGATGACGATGGAGTTCGGCCGGCGTCTCCGGATGAAGGTCTACGGCTCGAGCCACGGGCCCGAGGTCGGCGTGACCGTGGACGGCCTCCCGGCGGGGACCCCGGTCGAGGTCGGCATGGTCCAGGCCGCCCTCGACCGGAGGCGGCCGGTCGGACGGCGCCTCGCGACCCGCCGGCAGGAGGAGGACCGGCTCGTCGTCGACCGCGGGCTCGTCGGGGGAAGGTCGGACGGCTCGACCTTCCAGGCCCACGTCGCGAACACGGACACGCGTCGGGAGCCGTACGACCAGCTGCTCGACACGCCCCGGCCGGGGCACGCCGACTACCCGGCCCGGGTCCGCTACGGCCTGGACGCCGACCTGTCGGGGGGAGGGATCTTCTCCGGCCGCATGACGGTCGGACTGGTGATCGCCGGGGTGATCGCCCAGGGGCTGCTCGCGCGGAAGGGCGTCGAGGTCGTCGCGTTCACGCGCTCGGTCGGCTCCGTGGACGCCGACGTCCCGGAGGAGATAGAGCTCGGGGAGCTCGCCCGCCGCTCGCGCTCGAACGAGGTCGGCGCTCCCGACGCCGGGTCGGCCGAGCGGATGGAGCAGGTCATCTCCGAGGCGCGACGCGCGGGCGACAGCGTCGGCGGGATCGTCGAGGTGCGCGCCGCCGGCGTGCCGGTGGGGCTCGGGGAGCCGTTCTTCGACTCGGTCGAGAGCGTGCTCGCCCACGCCTACTTCAGCGTCCCCGCGGTGAAGGGGGTCGAGTTCGGCGCGGGGTTCCGCGCCGCGCGGATGCGCGGGAGCGAGGACAACGACCCGTTCGTCCTGCGTGACGGGCGGATCCGGACGACGACGAACCACGCGGGCGGGATCCTCGGAGGCCTCGCGACCGGGATGCCGATCGTGGCCCGCATCTCGGTGAAGCCGACGTCGTCGATCGCGCTCCGGCAGCGCACGGTGAACTTGAGGACCGGCGAGAGCGCCGAGATCGCGGTCACGGGACGGCACGATCCGTGCATCGTTCCCAGGGCGGTCGTGGTCCTCGAAGCGGTCACGGCGTTCGCGCTGGCCGACCTCGCCTTCGAGGGGGGGTTCCTGCCGTGAGCGACGACCGCCTCTCCACGCCATCCTCGGGGCGAGCGGCCCCATCGGCCAGCATGCTCCCCGCCTCGTCGCCGACCATCCCTGGTTGGCGCTTCCGTAGCTCGTCGCCGGCGCCGAGGGTTTCAGCGCCACCCCCCGCGCTTTCGGGATCGTCGTCCCTGAGGCCCGGAGCCCGCAGGTCGTCCGGGAGCTCCACACCGCCCTGGTCGAAGACAGGGGCTGGAGAAGGTCAGTGCTTCGCCCCGTCCACGCTCACGCGCGAGAGCGACCAAGCGTGATGTACGGGTGAGCGCCGTATCAGGCCGTGGTCCCCCCGGCCGTTCTTCCCACGGGAGAGCAGGGCGCTGGCCCCGGGGTCGCGAGGGGGGCCGCGGAGCCCGGGGGGCCCCCGGGCGGGCCGAGCTCCACCCCGAGGTCTGCGCGGCGGGTTCGTCGCGCCTGGTGGAAGGTCGCCGTCGCGGCGGCGGTGGCCGCAGGGATCGTCGCCGCCTTTCTGGGCACGGGCGTGATCCCCTGGGGCCGCTCGACGGCCAACGGCTCCGTGGCCTTCCTTCGCGCGGATTCGACGTCGCTCGCGGCGGTCGCCCGGGCCCTGGGCGGCTCGTGGTCGGTCCTCGGGGCGGTGGGCTTCGACGAGCGGACGGCCGTCGATCTCTCGGTATCGAACGTCTCCAAGCTCGTGGGAGCGAACTGCACCTTGGCCGCCTTGCCAGGCGGAACGCTACCGGCGGTGCTGGTCGTTCCCTCGTTCCCCGGCTCGTTCGGCTCGGGGCTCGCGCCGATGTGGATCGTTTTCGTGACCGACCTGGGCGTGGGACCCGTGGTCGTGGTGGAGGTCCTGGACGGCTCGGCCGTCCTCCTCGGCCAGATCGGCGGCGCCCATTGCCCGTCGGGCAGCCTCGGAGGGCACCCGCTCCCCGCGACGACCGTCGACAGCCCGGTCGTCGCGGGCACCGCCTGGAACGAGATGGGATCGAGCTGGGTGAAGGTCGAGCCCAACCTCACGTTCCTCACGCTGGCGGCGTTCGGGGCCGGCTCGTACGCCGGCGTGGCGGAGTCCGGCGTCTGGGGTATCGTCTACTCGCCGTGCAACCCCCTATTGGGCGGGCTCGCCTCCGAGACGGCGTTCTTCGCGGTGTTCAACCTGACCACGGGCAGCCTGACCGATTCGTTCTCCCACGGCCTCGCATGCCCCCCGTAGGCGTGGCCACCGGGAGACCACCGCGCGGTACTACCTCGGCGACGCGGCTCTCAGCACCGACGAGACCGCTCCCGCGAAGGTCCGGGCGCCGTGCTCCGAGGTCTTCAATCCGAGGAACGGCTCGATGACCTCGAGCTCCATCACCCTGGGCCCACCGCTCGTCGTGGGCACCAGGTCGACGCGGCCGTAGAGCGTCCTTCCCGGGGCGCTCCCCAGGGCTTTCCGTGCGACCTGAAGCTCCTCCTCGGAAGGGATGGTAGGGGCCCCTTCGACCATCGCGGGGCTCGGAATGAGGTGAGGTGCCCGCAGGAAGGCGTGGGAGTACTTCCCGAGGAAGAAGACCAGGGAACGCTCGCCGCTCCGTTCTACCTCCGGTTGGTACGGCTGGACAAGGATCTCGCTTGCCTCCGCGAGGTCCTTCCCTAACGAGGGATCCTGCGACGCGGAGGTGGAGTCGACCAGATGGGTCCGGTAGGCCGCCGCCGAGACCGCGGGCTTGAGGACGGCCCGGTCCCACCCTTCCCTGCGCTGGGCCTCGAGGGCCTCCGATAGGCTCCCGCAGATCCGGGTGGGGACGATCGGCACGCCATGGCTCTCGAGGTCCCGAAGGTACGACTTGTGGCTGTTCCATCGGACGATGTCGGCAGGGTTCCACAGGACCGCCTCGGCGCTGGCCCGCTCGACCCAAGCCAGGAACTCCTGGATCCGGCGGTGATAGTCCCACGTGGACCGCAGCACGAGGGCGTCGAACCCCGACCAGTCCACCGACCGATCGCTCCAGACCTGCGGACGGCCCAAGACCCCCGAGCGCTCGAGCTCGTGGACGAGCTCCTGGTCGTCACCTGAGAGGCCCGGCAGCCCGTCCCATGTCACGAGACCGACCCGCATCCTCGCGACCCGACCCACGCCAGCACCCCGGCGGGAGGGCGATAGGGTCGACGCGGTAAGGTTGGCGGTCGGTAAACGCTGCGAGCCGGCTAGGGGCCCCCGGACGTGCGGGACCTGAACGGGAGAGCCCTCTCGAACGGGGCCGAAAGTTGCGTTGCCGCCGAGCCGACCGGCCCGAGAGGATCGGGCGCGGCCTTGTCGGAGTGAATGCTGCCCAATTCGAGGTCCCCCAGGGCCTTCAACGCGAGACGGATCTCGAGCGACCTTGCCCGAGGAGGCCGTAGGGGCCGGATCGATCGGTGGTGACACGGACCCAGTTCGGTCCAGGCGTTCGACTGCCCGTCCCCCGTGTCCTTGCCGGCGGCAACTTCCCCGCTGCCGACATTCAGGGGCGGATCCGCTCGAGCGAAAGGAACCGGACGGGCTGGCCGCGCGCGACGCTCGCAAGCAGGAACTCCTTGCGGACCCCCTGGGCGACCCGAACGGCCCCGGCGACCTCCGGCCAGGTCGCCACGTGGCGCTCGGGAAGCGCCTGGACCAGGTAGCGCGCGTGCGCGTGCTCGGGGTTGCGCGGGTAGGCCCGGAAATGGGCACCGTACTTGAAGCCGGTCTTGACGACCAGCCGCCGGCCGCGAAGGTCCTGGTAGGCCGCGAGGCGCTCGGTGAACCTCGGGTCGAGGCGCCGCGCTCGTCGCTCGAGCCGCTCGAGGCTGATCCGGCGGCCGCTCTTCGCGTCGCGCAGGTCGAGCTGCCGCTGACCGGCGAGGTAAGCGCTCTCGAGGAGCGACAGCTCGAGCCGGTCGCCGACGCGGCTTCCGTAGGCGAGGAGCTTGCCGAGCCCTTCGACCGCTCCGGGGTCGTGCACGGTGACGCGATCGTCGCTCATCCAGCCCTCGGTCGGCGAGGCGAGGGGTGCCGGGACGACCGCGCCGGTCGGCGCGGGCCGGCGGAGGCGGTAGTAGGTGAGGTCGGACTCCTCGTCGACCACCCCGAGCCAGAGGAGCTTGCGCGCTGCCTGAGCCTGCTCGGCGAGCTGGACGATCTTGGCGAGGTCGAACGGCTCCCGCTCGCTCAGCGCCTCGACCCAGTAGCGCGACGGGGTCTTGTGGAGCGTGCCCCCGCGCGGAAGCACCGAGAAGGCGACCGGCGGCGGGCCGGACCGCACGACGTAGCCGCGCTGGCGGAGGTCGCGGTAGACCAGGTAGCGGACGGGGAATCCCGGCTCGGCGCGCACGGCGTGTCGGAAGGCGCCGGACCAGCCGACCGGTCGACCGTCGGGCCCGCGGAGCTCGACGCGGCCCATCTCGGACAGGTAGACCGACTCGTACCGGTCGAGGCGGAGCGCGCCGTCCGCCTCCAGCGTGCCGAAGAACCCCTTCGCGTAGACGGACGCCGCTTCGGCGGCGTCGGAGAACCTTGTCCGCCCGTCCGGGCCGAGCTCCCCGCTCACCGTCGTGCGGCCCTCAGCTCGGCCAACGTCACCAGCGACTCGAGGCGGACGCCCAGGGCACCGAGCCGGTCCGTGGCCCCCGCCTCGCGGTCGACCACCGCGACGGCGCGGTCGACCTTCCCGCCGGCCGCGCGGACGATCTCGACCGAGCGCGCGGTGCTGCCGCCGGTCGTCGTCACGTCCTCGATCAGGAGGACCGAGGCGCCGCCGGGGATCTCCCCCTCGAACGCCTGGCGCGTTCCGTGCTCCTTCTGCGCCTTCCTGAGGACGACGAACGGGCGCCGGACCAGGAGGGCGACGGCGACGACGAGCGGGACCGCCCCGAGCTCCATCCCGGCGAGCCGGTCCTCGTTCCGCAGCCGGGCGGCGAGCGCCCGCGCGAGGCCGTCCAGCCTCCTGGGGTCCGTCCAGGCCCGCTTCACGTCGATGTAGACGTCGCTGACCGCGCCCGAGGCGAGCGTGAACGAGCCGAAGCGGACCGCGCCGGCGTCCAGCAGCTCGCGGGCGACCTCGGCCGTTCCCCACGGGGGCGCGCCAACCGTTCCGCTCACCAGGGCACCTTCTTGAGACCGGCGTGGAAGCCGATCCAGTTGAACACCGCGTGCAACCCGAAGGTGAACACGAGCAGCCATAACAGCGCTTCCCAGGAGGCGAAGACGCTCACGAACAGGCCGGGGTCGACCGCCGCGCCGGCGAGGATCGGGACGGCCACGAACGGCAGCTGGTCGAGGACGAGCGCGCGCGCCCCGCTGGGCCGGCCGAGCCGTCGCTTGAGGAACGAGCCGAGCGCGTCCCCGGCCATGGCCCCGTAGGTGACCAGCGCGACGATCGGGATCGCGGCGACGATGCTCGGCGCCCAGCGCGGCACCAGTTGGAGGTTCGGCGGAGCGGCGAGGATCAGCCCGGCCTCGAGCAGGCCGAACGGCACGGCGAGCGTCGCGCCGAAGAGGAACCCGCTCCAGGTCTTGGAGGGCCCGAGGATCCTCCGTCCGTCGCCGGGCCAGTTCCGTCCGAAGTCCATGGGAGGGCCGCGGCCCTTCGGGAGGGTCGCGAAGGCGCTCGCGAGGTACGCCGGCAACAGCATCCAGAGCACGGCGATCGCCGAGCCCTCGAGGGGCGGCAGCAGGGGGCCGACCTCCTACCGCTCGAGCACGAACCGCTCGATCGTGCGAGCGACCCCCGCGATCAGGCGCGGGTCGACGCTCTCGTCGACGTCGTGGATGTTCGCCTGGGGGTCCATGCTGCCGAACACGAGCGCCGGGAGCGGCGCGCCGGACGGGGTCGATAATCCCCGCAGGGAGCTCGCGTCCGTCCCGCCGTACTCGCCGAACAGTCCGGCTTCGCCGAGCTCGGCGCTCACGATCCGCTGCAGCCGGGCCGCCGCAGGGTGGTCCGGCGGCAGCGCATAGCCGGGCCGGCACCTCGAGGGCGGGGCCACGAGCTCGGTGCGGGCCGCGTCCGCCCCCGAGCGCCGCCGCGCCTCCGCGAGGGCCTGCTCGGTCCCGTCGGCGAGCTCCATCTCCGGTGGCAGGCGCAGGTCGACGGTGAACCTCGCCGAGCGGATCGGTCGGTCCGAGAGGACCCTAGAGTCGACCGCCGCCCCGAGGAGCTCGAGGGTGGCGGGGACCGGATTGTGGCCGCGATGAGGATACCCGCCGTGCGTGGCCACGCCGACCACCTGCAGGGCGTGCGCGCCGCTGGGGACCGTGAGGGCGGTAGAACCTCCGTCCGCGAGGTGGAACGGAGGGGCGACCGTCCGGGAGAGTTTCTCGCGGGCGTCCGCGAACGAGGCCGGCGGTCCGGCGAGGACGAGGGTCACGGCCCGGGCGACCTGGTTCGCCGCGTCGCTCTCCGCGTGGGCCGCCACGAGGGCGACCCCCGAGCCTCCCGGCTCCATCTCCAGGTCGAACTTCGTGACGCTCGCCCGTCCCGTGATCACCGCCTCCGGCGCGTTCCTCTCCGGCCAGTCCGGAGAGCGGTAGACGGACTTCCAGGTGCGCGCGAGCTCGTGGAGGCCGACCAGGGTCCGGCCGTAGCGGACGACCTCCCGCAGCGTGGCGGGAGGGCGGTACGACCCTTCGAGGAACGCCACTCCGCTCGAGCCGAGCGTCGTGTGCGGGCTCCCGTCCGGGATGAGGGCCACGTCGCAGCGGAGGAACCCCTCCACGCTGTTCGGGGGAAGGCGCTCGTCATGCGCCCGCATCGCGTCGACCCCGCCGGTGCCGCCGGTCTCCTCGTCGCAGCAGGCGAGCAGGCGGACGTTGCGGGCGAGCTTACTGGACTCCGAAAGGCGACGCATGGCGAGGAGCGTGGCGGTGATGCCGCTCCCGAGGTCGTCGTTCGAGCCCCGGCCGTACAGCCGCCCGTCCGGGCGCATCGTCAGGGCGTGCGGGGGGCTCTTCCAGCGGGAGCGCTGCTCCACCGGCACGGGAACAACGTCGTAGTGGGCGAGGATGAGGACGGTCTCCTTCGCCCCGCGGTCGAGGTCGACGATCACGTTCGGGCGGGGGATGCCCCGGAGCTCCCCGTCGGCGCCCTCCACGACCGGGTCAAAGATCCGGGTCGCGAGGCCGAAACGGCGTGCCCAGCGCACGATCGCCTCGGCCGCCCGGGGGTACGCCGGCTTCTCGAAGCGGTCCGTCGCGAGGTCCTCCAGGTTCGTCGGGGCGATCGCGACCAGCTCCTGCAGCAGCCGCAGCGCCGGCTCGTCGCCCAGCCGCTCGGCGGCCGAGGAGACCGACCCCGCTCCCGGCGTCGCCGTCATCGCCTTTCACCTCAGGAGAAGGGCGACGACGAGCGAGCTCGTGAGGAGCAGGACGAGCGCGGCCGGGAACATGTTGGCGAACATCGAGAGCGTGTCACCGAGCGAGGTCAAAAGCCGAGCGGTGTAGTTCGGCCCGAGGACCTGGACGGCCGGCAGGACCTTGCTGGCGAACCGCACCTCCGCGGGGGCGAGGTCCGCCTTGGCCGCCTCGAGGACCGCGCGAGCGTCCCGCACGAGGGCCTCCGTCGGGTACCGCTCGCCGACCGGGTTGACCCCTCCGTCGACCTCGTGGACGACGTGGTTGTCGGTCGTCATGACCTCGGCGACGTCGACCACCTGCTCGAGCTCCTGGACGATCCGCGCCCGGAGCCCCGCGACCAGGTTGTTGCCGTCGATCAGGACGTAGCCGGTGGTCGTATCTCCCGTGCGCACGACGAGCGCGCGCAGGCCGAGAGGGGCGATCCCGTCACGGCCGATCGAGTAGCCATCGCGGCGGGCGGTGCCGACCTCGAGGGGCCCGTCGCGGGCCGCCTGGCACGCGGCCGCGATCGCCGCGCGGGCATCGGTGAGGAGCCTTTCCGCCGCCGGGCTCCCGAAGGCGATGTCCCCTTCGTCCTCGACGTAGGAGTTGTGCGCGTCGATGAGGAGCGGGAGCGGCCCGCCGTCGCGCGACAGCTCGCGGACGATGCGGTCGGTCACCGCGTAGGCGATGTCGTCGGTCGGGGCCGGGGCCTGGCTCACGACGACGAGCGCGGCGTCGCCCAGCAACTGGGCGCGGGCCGTGCTCCCGGCGTACGGGGCGACCAGGGGGCTCGAGCGCGCGCGACCGGCCGGGGGGAGCGAGACGAGGAGCTCGTGCGCCGCTGCGCCGACCCGCTCGACCTCGGCGCCGCTCGGAAGGTCGAGGTCGTGGTCGCACGGCGTGTGGGGAACGAGGACCGTCCCCGCCTGCGGCCCGAGGAACTCCTCGAGCTTCCTCGGCAGGTCGCTCGAGCCCAGCGCGGCGAACGGCCCCGGGTGGACGGTGGGAAGGACGACGGTCGCCACCGGGCGGCCCTGGCGGAGGAACGCGACGAGGTCGACGCGCAGGTCCGCCAGGACCGGCGACCGGAGGAAGAACGCCTCGAGCGTCCGCGTCGCCTCCTCGTCCCGCCGTCCGACGTGGTCGAGCAGCGGGCGGATCATCGACACCCCCGAGCCATGGAACTCCCGGCGGATCGGCCGGTCGGCCGCGTGGAGCACCACGACGGCGCAGACGAACGCAAGGACCAGATCGACCACGACGCTCGCCAGGGATGCCTCGGTCGGGACGACGACGAAGGAGAACCCGGCGAACTGGAGGACCGGCTGGACGAGGGCGACCGCCAGCGTGCGCCCGTGGCTGGGCCGGGAGACGCCGTAGAGCGTCAGCTCGCGGAACCAGAACAGCGGGGCGACCAGGAACGGGCCGAGGAAGATGACCCCGGGGACGACCCCGGGCCAGAGGTCGAGCGCCCCCCGCCAGGCCGCCGCGAGCGGGAGTTCGACCAGGAGCGCCGTGAACACCAGGAAGATCCCCCGGTGGAACTCGAATCGGCCCCCGAGCACCCGGGCAAGGGGCGAGGTGAGGCCGGCCGTGAGGAGCGCCGGACCGAGGAACGCGAGCAGCCACCCCTCGAGCCACGCCGAGCCGGGCGGGGGCCAGAGGAGGACCGCGAGGGCGAGCGTGACGACCGCGATGAGCCCCGCGGTCACCAGGGGAGGCGGCGCCCGGAACAGCACGCTGGGCCTGCGGCGCGGGCTGGCCGGCGGGGGCGGCGGGGAGGGACGGTCAGCCGACGCGGGCACGGAGCACCTCCTCCACGATCGACCGGAACCGATCCCCCAGGCCCTGCTCCTCCGTGATCGTGCCGGTGACCAGGACGTTGGCGCCCGCCGCCAGCAGCGGCCGCGCGTCGGACGCGGAGCGGATCCCTCCGCCCACGACCAGCGGGACCTGGATGGCCGCCCGGACCGCCCGCACGAGGCCGGGCGGCACCGGCTCCGGGGCCCCGGAGCCGGCCTCGAGGTAGACAAGCCGCATGCCGAGCATCTCGGCGGCGAGCGCGTACCCGGCGGCGGTCGACGGCGCATCCCGGGGGACGGCGTCGACCTGGCCGACCTCGCCGACCCGCATGCCGGGCGCGATGACGAGGTAGCCCATCGGGATCGCCTCGAGCCCCATCGCGCGCACGACCGGAGCCGCTCGAGCGTGGGCGCGGACGACCAGGTCGAGGTTCCTAGAGTTGAGCAGGCTCATGAACAACACGGCGTCCGCCTCCGGGGCGAGCGAGCCCAGGCCCTCGGGGAAGATGATCGTCGGGACCCTGACGGCCCGGCGGACCGCCTGGGCCGCCCCGCTGACGAGCTCGCGGGAGATGCCGGTCGAGCCGCCGAGGAGGATGGCGTGGCTGCCGGCCTCGACGGCTCCACGGGCGAGCTCGCCGGCGTGCTCGCCCGGGGACTTCTCCGGGTCGATCAGCGTGAAGTGGACCGGGCCGGCCTCGAGCTGCTCGCGGAGGTGACGCTCGACCGGACCCAGCTCGTTCGTGAACCTCATCGGAACGCCACCGCCAGGAACGCTCCGAGCGCGAGCGCCATCGCCCCCTTGCTGACCGTCTGCTCGAAGCGGAGACGGCGGGGGAGCCAGGCCACCGACGCGACGAAGAGGAGGTCGGCCGCGAGCACCACGACGGCGTAGGCGACCCCGGCCGGCGAGCGGGGGGTGAGGTACCACAAGAACGGCGTGACGCTCAGCGCGATCGCCGCGCCGACCGCCCCCCGCGCGAGCCGCGACGCCGCCGGCATCCCGAGGACCTTCGGGACCGTCCGGCGCGACGTGTCCCCGGCGACGTCCTCCATGTCCTTGATCACCTCTCGGCTCAGCGTGGCGAGGAACGCCATCGCCGCGAACGGCAGCACGACGACCGGCCTCCCGGCCGCCGCCCCGCCGTACAGGAAGACCATCGCGGTGAGCCCTCCGACGGTAAGGTTCCCGACCAGCCCCCTCGCCTTCCACCGGAACTCGTAGGCGAGCAGGCCGGCGATCGCCACGGCGAGGATCACGCCCACCCAGGGCTCGACGAGCGCGACCGGCGCGGCGACCACGACCCCGGCCACGAACAGCCCTACCGCCAGGCGTCGCGCGGCCAAGGGCGTCACCTCCCCCGTCACGAGCGGTCGCTCCGGGTGGTTGAGGCGATCCCCGTCGAGGTCGCCGAGGTCGTTGAGGACGTTGCCGGCCGCGGTGACCAGGGCGGTCGAGGCCGCGGCGAGGAGCAAGAGGGATCCCAGGACCCGCGACGGCTCGAACCCGACCGCCGCTGCCGCCAGGCCGCCGACCACCGTGCCGACGAACGCGACCGCGACGTTCCCCGGACGGACGAGGCGGAGGGTTGCCCGCACGTGCCGCGATGCCCGCGCCGGTACAATAACGGTTGTGCCGGACGGCCGTCCGGCCCGGTCGCACCCTCGCCGGTGCGGCCCCGCGCCCGCGACGGTCGGCCGTTATAACCCGCGGCGGTTCGGGCGCGGAGATGGCCCTCCCCCGCGTCCCACGGCCGCCGACCCGGGGCTTTGCCTTGGGCAACGGGCTCCGCGTCCTCCTCGCCCCGGACGCCCGTAGCCCCACGGCGAGCGTCTGGGTCTGGTACCGGGTGGGGTCCCGCAACGAGCACCCGGGGATCACCGGCGCCTCGCACTGGGTCGAGCACATGCTTTTCGAGGGGTCGCCGCGCTACGCCAAGGGGGAGATCGACCGGGCCGTCGTCCGCGTCGGCGGCGAGCTGAACGCGTTCACCGACGCCGACTTCACCGCCTACTACTCGACCGTCCCGCGCGAGCACCTCGAGGTCCCGCTCGACATCGAGTCCGACCGCATGACCCGTGCCCTGATCACGGACGAGGAGGTCGCGCGCGAGCGCACGGTGATCTTCTCCGAGCGCGAGGGGAACGAGAACTGGCCGGAGTTCCGGGTCGAGGAGGAGCTCTACCAGCTGGCCTTTCGCGAGCACCCCTACCGGTGGGACCCTCTCGGCCGGCGCGAGGACATCGAGCGGATGAGCGCCGAGCAGCTTCGCGAGTACTACCGCCGCTTCTACGGCACCCGCAACGCCCTGCTCGTGGTGGCGGGCGGCTTCGACCCCGGCGAGGTCTCCTCGGAGGTCCGCCGGAGGTTCGGGCCGCTGCCCGAGGGCGGCGAGGACGTCACCGTCCGCGTGACCGAGCCTCCGGCGCGCGGCGAGCGGCGGGCCGAACTCTCCGGACCGGGGACGACACCGTACCTCCAGCTCGGCTTCCGCGCGCCCGCCTTGGGAGACCCCGAGACCCCGGCCACGATCGTCTTGGACGCGATCCTAGGCGGGGAGACCCGCCTGTTCTCGGCCGGCGCCGGCTGGGGGCGCTCGGGGGAGCATCCCAGCTCGCGGCTCTACCAGGCCCTCGTGGACCGCGGGCTCGCCGTCCGCGCCACGAGCGACTGGCGCCCGAGGAGCTACCCGGGCCTGTTCACGGTGCAGGCCCAGGCGGCGGCGGGCGTCTCGCTCGACCGCCTCGAAGGGGCCATCGCCCGCCTGCTCGACCGATTCGCCCGCGAGGGGCCGCGGCCGGCCGAGATGGAGGAGACCCGCACCAAGGTCCGCCGTGCGACGGTGCTTGCGTACGAGGGAGCCTCTCGCACCGGCTTCCGCCTCGGCTTCTTCTCGGTGCTAAGGTCCCCCCGGCTCGAGGACGAGATCTTCGCCTCGATCCTGCGGGTCACCGGACCTGAGGTGCGGGCCCGCGCCCGGGAGCTGTTCCGCCCCGAGAGGAGGGTCGTCGTCCGGTACCGGCCGACGGGGGAGGCGAACGGTGGCTGAGGCGAACGACCCGCTGAGGATCGAGTACCTCCCGCCGGTGGACGGGCTGGCCGTCGTGCGGCAAGCCCCCCCCGCGGGGTCGGCGAGCTTCTCGGCGACGTACGTGGGGCCGGCCGGCTGGGGGTTCGACGAAGACGGCGCGGAGGGGACCGCACGGCTCGTGAGCCAGCTCGTGACCAGCGCGGCCGGGCCGTACGACCGGGTCGCCCTCGCCCGACGCCTCGATCGCGCGGGGGCGACCCTGACCCGGCAGTGCGCCCCCGAGTCGTCCGAGGTCACGGTCTGGGGCCCCGCCGATGCGTGGGAGAAGCTCCTCGAGCTGCTCGCGCTGGTCGTCCAGCGGCCGAGGTTCGACCCGGAGGACGTTCGACGCGCTCGGCGCCAGCTGGTCGAGCGGCAGCTCCGCGAGTCCGCCCAGCCCGCCCACCGGGCCGAGCTCGAGCTCCTGCGGGGGATCTTCCCGCCGGGCCACCCGTACCACGGCACCGGCCTCGGCTCCGCGCGCTCCCTCACCAAGCTCTCGCGGGAGAGGCTCGTCCGTTTCCACCGGGAGCACTACACGAGCGGAGGGGGCCTCCTCGTGGTGACCGCTCCGGCCCGCGGAGAAGCGGTCCGGCGGGCCGCCCAGCGCTGCTTTCGGTCGTTCGAGGAGCCCCGCGGCCCCGCCCTCCGGCTCCCCCGGGGCCGGGGAGCCCGGGGAGGCTTGCGCGCCGTCGACCTCCCCGGCCGCTCCCAGGTCGAACTGCGGCTCGGCGGCCCCTCGATCGCCCGCTGTGACCCGGTGTTCCCGGCCGCCTACCTAGCGAACGAGATCCTCGGCGGCCGCCCGCTGCTCTGCCGGCTGTTCCAGAGGGTGCGGGAGCGCGGGGGCCTCGCCTACCACGCCTCCAGCGACCTCGAGGCGATGCGCCTGGGAGGGTACTGGCTCGCCCAGGCCGGGACCGGGGCCGGCCGGTGGAGGAAGGTCGTGCCGATGCTCGAGTCGGAGCTCCGGAGGATCCGGGAGGTGAGCCCCACGAGGCGGGAGGTCGACCTGGTCCGCGAGAGCGCGATCGGCGAGATCCCGCTGTCGCTCGAGACGACCGCCGAGGCGCACGAGCTCGCCGTCGATGCCGCCTACCACGAGCTTCCCGAGGACCACTGGCGCACGTGGCCGTCCACCCTGCGGTCGGTCCGGCCGGCCGCCGTCCGTGACGCCGCCCGGGAGGCCCTCGGGACGACCGGAATGGTCACGGTCGTGGTCGGACCGCTGGGCGCGGCGTAGGGCGGGGCCGCGGGACCATCGCGGCCGGTCCTTCGGCGGACGGGCCCGGAGCCGCTACGGTCCGCGGGCCGGCCTAGGGGGCCGCGGCCCGCACCCATGCGCATTTATACGTGGAAATGGATGGGGGGGCATGCCGGCCCGAGCCCGAGTCGAGATCCCACCCGCCGGAATGCTGCGCAAGAACATCACCATCACTCCGGAGGAGGCCGCGTTCCTCGAGCGCCACCCGGAGATCAACCAGAGCGCCCTGTTCCGTCAGATCGTGGAGAGCATGATGCTCGCCGAGAGGTCGCCGTCGGTCGCCTCGACGCAGGCGCTCCGCCTTGGCAAGGCGGTCTACCGCTCGGGCGCGATCATGTTCCAGAAGTCGGAGAGCTCGTCGAGGTAGGGCGCGCGGGGCGGTCGTCCCGCCGAGGCGCGTCCGCTTCTCGCAGCGCGGGCCCGAGCCCGACGAACGCCGGGAGCTCACGGTCCTGGGCCCGGGCGTAGAGGACCCCTTCGGCCCTCGGGGTCGCCTGGCTCGCCGCGCGGGAGGTCGCTGCGTCAAGGTCCGCGAACGCGTGCCGGCAGAGGATGTGGCCGAACGCCCAATGCCGGTCCATCGCCAGGTCCGTGAAGCGCGGGGCATAGTGTCCCCCACCGACCGCGAGGGCGACCCGGTCCCCGGGGTCGGGCACCGCCGCGCGTATCGCCTTCGCGAGCACGGAGACCTCCGCATCGGACGGCTCCGCCCCCTCCGGAAGGGCGACCTCCGCGAAGAACGCCGGGAGGCCCAGCTCGGGGCCATGGTGGGTCGCCTCGAACGTGGCCGGGAGGCCCAGCGCACGGGCCTCCTCGGCAAGCCCTCTCAGGGTCGCCGTCATTCTCCACGGATCGGTCGGGACCAAGGTCCTGGGGCGTCCTCCGTGGTCGGCCTGCCCGCCAAGGTTGCCGAGCGGGTGGACCGTGAAGCAACGGATCTTGCTCTCGCTGCGGTGGATGGACGGGAAGACGAGCGTAGGGCGGCGGTCGAGGACGGGGCCCGGGAGCCGAAGGTCGAGACGCTCGTCGTAGAGGTGGGGCCCTGGCCGCCGGACGCAGAGGAGCCCGCCCTCCAGTTGTCGCACGGGAGCGCCGTCGACGTGAAAACCGGTCGGTTCGGCCGTTCCCCACCTCGCTTCCACCGCGCGCGCCACCGGGTCCGACTCGCTCAGGACGACCAGCGTCGGTGGGGTCCGAGCCGCTGCGCCTTGGTCTCCGGTCGCCGAACCGAAGGACCCGGGCTCGACGGCCGCTCCCCCGCGACGGATCCGTCCGTCCACAGGGCCTCGAGAGCTCAGCGCTCGTTGTCACGGTAGGCGAGGTCGCGGGCGTAGTAGTCGTCGCCCACCCCGTGATCGTGGACCCGCACCACGTCGCGCTCCTGCAGGCAGAAGATCCAGCTCGACTGGTAGCAGATCGGGCACTTGGTGAACAGGATCCCGACGAGCGCGCCGATGAGCAAGATCCCACCGGCGAGGACGAAGATGACGCCGAGATGCAGTCCGGCCTTGTGCGGGGCCTCCGGGCTGACGCCGTAGAGGACGAGGACTGAGCCGAGGAAGATCATCGGCAGGAACCGCCCGATGACGTGCCAGCCCCGCCAGACCGGGGGCAGAGCCTCCTCCTCGGCCATGTTGCTCCCCTATGCGGCTCCCCGGGGCAACGGGAACGCCTCAGCGCCGCGCCCGCCCACGCGAGAGCGCACCATGGACCTGCGAGCGCCGAGGGGATAGATAGCCGTTGCAGCGCCGGCCGTCCTCGCCCTCGGCCCGTCGTTCCCCGTGCCCGGGGACCGGGGAAAGGGCAGGAAGGCAGGCGGGCTAGACGTTGGCCTGTACCGGGCAGACGCTGTCGCTGGTGCACTCCGAGACGATCGTGCTCACCGTCCCGACCGCCCCGTAGATCTCGGGGGCGAAGCTGGGAGTCACGTGCCCCGTCATGTCGTAGGTCGCATCAAAGAGCCACGCCGCGGTCTGGTCGAAGACAAAGAGCACGCGGCCCGGACCTTCGCTACCGCCATGGACCAGATTGTCGAAGTAGAACGTCTGGGCCACCGGCGTGATCCCCCCGATGGAGATCGAGATCTCGTAGATCCCGTCGGTCGAGCTGGTGTTGTTGAAGAGCACGGACACCTGGTAGATGACGTCCGAGGGGCCGTAGCCGAACTCGTCGGGCGCCCAGACCGTCGAGTTGACGTAATCGGGCAGGTCGACGTAGACGCCGCTCGCAAAGATCCCCAGGTACTGGCCCTTGAAGGACGGGACCCAGGTCGTGTTGTTGTTCTGCTCGTAGTACGTCGCGCACGGCTCGAACGTCGCGTTATCGATGTGCGTGAGGTTCCAGGGGCTCTCCCAGCTCGGGTTGGGCGGAGTGGCCTCCCAGGAGTTGCACGACGTCACGTTGTCCTGCCCGTTGCTGTACGTCGAGCCGTTCGCCATGAAGTTCGTCAGGTTGTAGCTATTGTTCGTCAACGGGTTCCCCAAGGGGTCGGCGTACCAGGTGGCGCTGATTCCCCCGCCGTACGGCGCGTCGAACGTCGGCCCGACCGAGTTCAAGCAGACGAGGGTCACGTTGCCGCTCGTGACCGGAACCGCTGTGGGGACGTCATCGAACGGGAGATAGGTTCCGCTCGCAGGGACGAGGAGACCGGAGGCATTGCACGGGCCCGTGTAGGCGCCGGAGGCGTTGGTCCAGTTCCAGACCGGGTTGTAGACGGTCGCGTTGGTGAGCGCCAAGGCCGTTGCAAGAGCGTCTCCCTCCGTGCCGAACCACACCCCCACGGGGGGGACCCCGAGGCCGCCTCCCGAGAGCTGTCGGTACGGCACACCGACCGGGGCGTAGATCAGGAGCGCCGCGCCGAAGCCGGTGACGACCGCGGCCGCGGCGAGGATCGCTCCGACGTAGATCGCCCGGTGACCCCAAGCGGGGGCATGGGGCCGACGCTGACCCCGACGACGTCGATGGCTCTCGCGCCTCATCCGGCGCCTCCGGTTCCTGTTCGCCACCGACGTCCGCGCCAGCGACGGGAACGACTTCGACAGCGTCCGCTCGACCCCACGGCTCGGCCCACCGCTGCGCCGGAAGGCACACCCCGATTTAGCCGTTGGGGCACCCACGGCTTCCGAGGGGAAGGAGCCTGGGCTGCCTCTACGCTCTACGGCCCGGCGCCCGCGCCCTCACGACCCTCGCTTGCCATGTTTGAACCAACCCCCCGGCCGACTCCGAATCGCGGGTCGCGACGCAGGCCCTGCCAGCCCCGTACGCCGAGTACGAACCTCAGCGCCCTGAGAAAAACAGAAAGAAAAGGAAGAAAAGGTTCGCCCCCACCTTTCGGTGGGGGCCGGCTTGGCCAATCGTCCCCGCAGTTAGGCTACGTCCTCTCCTACGGGCAAACGCTGTCGCTCGTGCACTCCGAGACGACCACGCTCACCAGCCCAACCGCCCCGTAGATCTGCGGCAGCATCGAGCTTGCCGAGAAGGCACCCGTTCCGTTGTAGCCGTACGACGCGTCAAACAACCACGCTGCGGTCATGTCGAAGACGAAGACCACAGTTCCGTTGCCCACACCGTAGGCGGTGTCGTTGAAGTAGAACGTCTGGGCGACCGGGGTGACACCACCTTCCGCGATGCTGATCTCATACAGCCCGTTGGTCGCGTTGATGTTGAAGTTCACAGGCACCTCGTAGACAACATCAGAGGCCATGTAGCCCGTCTCGTTGTGGACCCAGAGGGTCGAGTTACCAGGAATGGCCCCGGTCGAGTTGAGCACTCCGTCGAACGACGGCAGCGCAGACGTGTTGTTGTTCATCTGGTAGTACGTGTTGCACGGGACGAAGCTCCCGTTGTTAATGTGGGTCTGGTTCCAAGGGCTCTGCCACGGGAGGGCCGATGCCGGCGCGGTGAAGTTGTTGCACGACGCAACGGTCTGGGCGCCGTTCACGTAGCTTTGGTTGTTCGGAATCGCCGTGTAGCCCTGAAGGTCCGTGAGGTAGGTCGTACCCACTAAGAACTTGGACCACGTCGAGTTGACGAACCCGAACGGACCGTAGGGGATAGCCCCGACCGAGTTAAGGCAAACGTAGGTCGTGTTTCCAGCAGTCACATTTCCATAGGTCGAGTTAAACCTGAGAGTGGTCGGCGAGACAACGGTCGGAACACCGGGCGACCAGACGCCCGACGCGTTACAGACGGAACTCGCGTTAGAGTAGCCGTTGAGGTCGAAGATATTGGGCGCGGTGATGTTGTACGCGGGCAGGCCCGACGCCAACACTTCCTCCCCATTGCCAAAGCTGACCCCAGTCGGCGGAGCCCCAAGGGTACTCCCCGACAGCTGCCGGTACGGCGTTCCAATGGGCCCGTAGATCAGGACGGCCGCGCCAAACCCTGCGATGACGGCCGCGGTCGCCACGACCGCCCCGATGTACACCGCACGGTGACCCCAACCACCCGAACTCGCCCGATATGCTCCCCTTCGGCGATGACTTTCTCGACGCATCAGCCCACCTAGGCTGCCCGATGGCTTGGCCCTATTAAAGCCTTCAGCCGCGGGTTACTGCCCCTAGCAAGGCGGAAGGGTCGGTTTAGAGCGGCCCGGGTGCCGGAGGACGGCCGCGGGTAATCAGAGATTCGCCTGCGCTTCCCTCGGGGTCTTGACTCTGCGGGGCGACCGAAGGAGGGCCCCCGGGGGGCCAAGACGGGCGATCCGACGCGCCGGGACGGACGCGCGCAGCACGTTTGCGAGCTCAGGGGAGAGAGGACACGACTGCGCGGACCGGTTCGCATCTGCAGGGGTAGCCTTCGGGAGGGTGCCCGACCGGCCCGGACCGCCTCCGCTCTCGCCGGAGGGCCGAACTCGGACGGAGTTCGCGACCGGACAGCGAAGGGTTATAGTGGGTGGCCTCCCTTGCGGGCCGCGCGGGGGGTTCCATGGCACGGGTCGAGACGAACGCCGGCTTCGATCATCACGACCGGCACGTCCACGTCCACCTCACCGATGAGCGGGCGACGTACTACGACCTCGTCACCGAGTTCCTCCAGGCCGCCGGGAAAGCCCCGGACTGGTACTGGCGTCTCGTGGGGGCGTTCGGGCCTCAGGAGTCGGACAAGCTCGAGGAGATCATCTCGACCGCGTTCGAGTCGGGCGCCTTCGTCGCTCACGACCATCCCGAGGACGTCGAGTTCCAGTGGGTCACCGAAGAGGAGTGCGAGGAGGAGCGGAGGGCCGCCGAGGAGACGGAGCCCGTCAACGGCACGACCGGTACCAACGGGACCAACGGCGTCCATGCCAACGGTGTCCATGGTGCCAACGGTCAGACGAACGGCAGGGCGTCCGCGCCGAGGAGAGCCGAGAACTCCTCCTCCCTCACCTGAGAGCCGCGGTTGCGCTCGAGGGGACTCAGGGCGTCGCCTGGGGGCTGCCATCTCCCTGGGAGGGCGGCGGTGCGCCTCGAGCTGCGCGATGGAACTCTTGGGGCGTGTCGAGGCTCGCTGGCGTGGCTTCTTGCCGCGGCAGACCCCGGCGGGTTTCTCGCGGGAGCTCGGGGAGCGTGCGGCGGGCGAGGCAGGTTTCTTACCATGAACACGTAAATAGGGGCGTGGATTTCGCCCTCTCCGCTTCGGACGGTGCGGCGGCATGAGAGCTTCGCAGATCGTCGGCGGCGAGATCCGGCATCACCGTCGGGTTCGTCCGTCCCAGGCTCCGCGGTCTAGCCGTCGCCGCTTGTACGTCGCGCTTGGGGTCGCGACGGCGATCCTCGCCTCCGTGGGGGCCCTCTCGGTCGGCTCGTTCGTCTTCTCGACGTTCGCATCCGTGCCGCAGCAGACCGGGGCCACCGGCATCCCGAACGCGCCGCCGGGGGTTACGTTCCCCCTCGCCGAGGCGCAGGTCGTCAATGCGACGACCGTACCGGCGGCCGGGGGTTGCAGCGCGGGGAACCTCGGGACGCTAGCGAGCCCCACCTTGCTGACGAACGGAGCGTCGACCGCCCTGTGCCTCAACGCCCCGGGGGGAGGCTTCTCCGCCGCGGACCAGATGTTCACGCTCGAGATCGCGTGGAGCCACGCGGCGGCGAACGCCACGATCTTCAAGCTCCAGGTCTCCGTCGATGTCACGCCCACGGCGTACGATGTCTCCGCGACCTCGTACGTCAACACGTCGGCGGCGATCACCGTCTCCGAGCAGGCGGTCTACGCCCTCGACGTGACTCAGGCGGGCGTCACGTCGGTCACCGGCTTCAGCGTGCTCGTCACCCAGCTCTGAATTTCTCGCGGGGCGGGCGCCGCCGGGCCGGCTTCCGGCCGCTTCCTGAAGGCGGTCCGAGTGTCTCCGTGGTCCGTCCAGGGAATGATCCCTAGGCGAACGGCAAGCTCGAGCGACAGCGGAAGGGTAGCCGAGGAACCCGAGGCCGGTCATGGGGAGCCGTCCGCCCTGGACGGACCGAGGGTTCGCCCGGTGACGACCGGGTCGCAAACCGAGCCCGGGGAGATTCGTTCTCCTGGGGATGCGCCCCGGAGCTTCCGCGAGCGCCGTCCCGAGCCCTCCGGCCGCGGCAGGCCAGGGTTCAGGGTTGGGCGCCACCGGCACGCCCCAGGGTGGCCGATCGACCGACTTCCGCGGCCCCGCCGCGCTCAGGGCACGGGCGGCGGCGTCATTGGTTCCTGCGTAGAAGCATCCTCTCGCGGGACCCGGGCCTCCGGCCACGGGACCCGACACGGCGAATCGTCCCGGGGGGTCGGGTTTGGTTCCGCCTGCGGAGGAGGACCACGAGCGCGACGACCACCACGAGCGCGCCGACCCCTGCCCCGACGAAGATCCAGGGGAACGACGTCCCGCTGGGGGCGGGCGACCCCGTGGCGCCGGTGAACTGGATGGGGACGGTGTCGTTGATGCCGGAGAACGAGACCGAGCCCGCCGACGGGGTCGCGTCGTACCCCGTCGGGGGGATGACCAGGAAGCCGTACGTCCCGGTAGGGATGCTCCAGGCGGGAAGGTACACGATGGGGTTGTCGCTCGCGTACACGGCGGACCGGAAGCCGACCACCCACCGGTCCCCCGCGGCGAGACCGGTCTGGCTGAACGCGAGGAAGGAGGACAAGAAGCTGGACTGCGGCGAGCGGTCCGAGAGACCCTTCTCGATAGGATAACCCCCGGACCCGGAGTGGTCCGACCAGAAGTTCGAGGAGAACGAAACGTTGACGGTTCCGCTCACCGACACCTGATCATGCACCGCCACGAACCTTCCGTCGGTGCTCGCCCCGTCGTTCCCCACGAAATTGTCCCCGAGGACGGTCACGTTGGTCCCGTTGATCGCCACGAGCCCGAACCCGACCGAATCCTCGAGCGTGCTGGCGGAGACGCTCAGGTTGGTCGAATTGTTGTCCCAGACGCCGGCCTGGTCCCCGAAGGAGAACAACCGAACGATGATCGTGCCGTTGGTCATGCCGAGCGACACCGCGCTCCCTCCGCTCCAGGCGGTGAGGTTCTCGATCTGAAGGCCGTTGGTGAGGTTCGCGGTGAGAGCGGCCGGATAGAACGTCGCGGAGACGTTCGTCACCGAGACGTTCGAATCGTTCTCGAGCGCGAGCGCTGCCGTGGGGAGCTCGAACCCCATCGCCGGGTCCAGGAAGTACGGAGCCCCGAGCGTGTCGTTCGTCGCCCCGACGAACGATACGCTGAGGTTCGTCACGTTGTCCACCTCGACGGGGAGCGAACCGGAGGTTGCGCTCGCCCTGGTGACCGTCCCGTTGCTTCCGACCTGCCAGAGGAGCCCGACCGAGAAGTCGGAAGCCTCGAGGTCCGCGGCGGTCGTGTTGTTCACCTCGAACAGATACGCGCCCACGCTCCCGTCCGACGCGTTGACCCACTGAAGGGAGTCGTTCTCCGAGAAGCTCAGGTTCGCCGCGACGGCCGCATCGTCCGCCGAAAGGGAGTCGAACGTGCCGAACGATGAGCCTGTGAACCCGAAGATCCCGGTCGAGCCGAGGCCCGACGCGCTGACCCCGGTGGCCGTCACGAAGGTGTCGTTGACGAGGTCGAGGCCGTTCCCGACGACCGAAAGTCCGTGGATCGCGATGTCGGTGCTATCGAACCAGATCCCGCCGAACCCGGCGGGGACCCCGGAGACGACCGTGCCGGTGAGGTTGGAGTACGAGCTGTTGGCCGCGGAGATCCCGGTCGCGTTGAACACGGTCACGGAGCTCGCGCTGAACGACGCGTTGGCCGCCTCGATGGCGATGCTGCCGTTGGTCGCCGCGAGCCCCACGATCGTGGTCGCGCTGGAGTTGATCAGGTAGGAGGCGTACGCGGGGGCTCCGTAGGAGTCGGTGCCGTTGGACGAGACGTCCGAGGCGTCGACGCCGCGAGAGTAGATCGAGTCGAAGCCGTTCGCCCCGGTCTCGCCCGTGACGTTGCGCACGGTCGCGGCCGACGAGTTGACGAAGGCGACCCCGAACGAATCCTGGCTCGACCGGATGTTCGACGCCTCGGCGCGGCTCGTGTCGTAGAACTCGACCGCCGCCACGGGGTCCATGTCGTAGGCGTAGTAGGCGACCGTGCTTCCCGGAAGGGTGGTGTTGGAGACCGAGAAGGCGCCGCTGCCGCCAAAGAAGTAGTATCCCTGCGACCAGCGGGCGAGCGAGGTCGGCCCGCCGTCGTCCAACGAGTACGAGACCGCCCCCGGGGATTGCTGGAAGCCGTTCACGTGCACCGAGAGGTTGAGTCCCTCGGCCGCGAAAAGGACGAACGTCGGGTACTCGTAATCGTTGAGCTCGAGGAACGGAGGGGCCAGCGCGACGTTCGTGGCGTTCATCCACAGCGTCCGGGCCGTGGAGGAGTACGTCGTCCCGGGAACACCTGCCGTGCCGTACGCGACGACCTCGGCGTCGCTGGCGAAGTACACCGGAGCGTCGAGGGTGTGGGGAGAAGCAGGGAGGTCGAGCAGGAGCCCGGTGGCGTTGCCCCCCACCGGGGGGATCGACGCGTTGGCGTAGCCGTCCGCCCAGGCGAAGAACCCGTACGACGCTGACGCCGGAGGAGGCGGGAGCTCCAGGGTGACGACCCCGGTCGCATTCGTGGGGACGTAGGAGAGATCGGCCTCCGAAAGCCGCGGGCCGGAACTTGCCGTCAGGTTGGCAAAGACGAACGCGTAGCTCGGCTCGACGGTCAGCTGGACGCGGATCGCGCCGGGCTTCGCGGAGAGGGCGATCGGGCCGCTGGTCGTGTTCCAGAGCCCGAAGAGCATCGACGGGCCGGTGCCGAGGTGGACGGTCGACCCGACGTACGTGGCCGCGATCCCCAACGAGGTCTCGCCCGAGTCCGCCCCGAAGTCGTACGCGGAGGGGACCGACACGTACCCCCCCATGGAGGTCCGGTACTCGAGGGTCGCGGTCGCGTTCAAACCGAGGATATCCACGTTCGCCCCGCCTCCATCCCCGCCGAAGATCAGCTCGGCGTCGTTGAGCATCCCCGCGTCGTCCAACGACTCGCCGTTCACCTGGAACTGGGGAGGGGACACGGCCTTGCCGTTGAACGTCACGACATCGTAGTTGCCGTTCACGGTGCCGGACCCGCTCGTGATCGAGTAGTTCAGGAATGCCGTCGGGTGGCCGTTCACGATCGCGATGGTGTTGTACATGACGAGAGAGAACGGGTACGTGACCGCAAAGCTGGGCCCGTTGCGGTAGTAGTACGACACCGGGACGTTCGTGACGAGCGTCCCTTTCGGAGCGAGGAGAGTTCCCGGGTTCAGCCCTTGGTGGGAGGTGAAGTTCCAGACGTTGTCCTCGAACTCCAGGGTAGAACCGTTGAAATGGACCACGTTCTGGATCCAGAACAGCCCGCTGGACGAGCCCGGGTACGAGACGTTGACCGCGACGGTGTCGAGCTGGATGGAGGCCCAGTCCGGGGCCTCCACGAACGCCGCGTACCCTGGGCTGTAGGTGGAGAACGGCGTTTCGAACGTGATCGACCCCCGGAAGCTCGACGTATCGTAGATGTACCCCACGGACCCGTTCGTCCCGAGATCGGAGAGCCCCATGGGGGCGGGCACGGAGCTGTAGCGCGGCCGGGCCGTCGAACCTCCGGTCACGGTGGCGGAGGGGGAGATGCTGGGTGGGAAGGCGTACCGGGAACTCGCGGCACCCTGCGAGACCCGGCTCTCCTCCGAGGCCCGGACCGTGGCGGGGCCGGTGCTGGGCCAAGGGGCGCCGGCCGGCGTCGCGGTGGCATGCGGAGCTCCCCCCACGGAGACGGCGTCAGGCAGGTGTCGCGGGGGGCTTACCGGCGAGGCTCCGGCACGCTCCGCCGAGGACGACGACGCGACGGTGGAGACCGTGAGAAGAACGACGATGACGCCGCAGAGCAGCGCGCTTCGCCCCCACGACGGGGCTCGGGGCGTCACGGGGCGCCAAGGCCGACCTCGAGTATTTATCCTTTGGATGGGGCGCCCCCTCGGAGGCGAGAGGAGGCCCTCGGCTCCCGGCCCGTGTTTCGCCCGAGCCCGCACCGCGACGAACGTCCCAGGAGCGGGAGGTCGGCAGAGGTGCCGTCCTGACCCCTCCCGCGGTCCGTCTCGCGAGGAACGCCCAGGGGAATTGAGAGGAGCCTTAGGCGAGCCCGGTTCCTCGGCCGGTCGGGCTGGGGGCGGCATCCACGGGCCTCTCTGCATCGCGCCCCACCGACGACAACGGCCCGTGGGTTCTCGCCTCCGGACCGAACTCGCTGAGCTCGCTGGCTTCACCATGCTCCGACCGCCACGGCCGGGAGCTCTCCTCAGATCGATCAGCACTCGCTCGTAGGCGTCTCTCCTGCCGACCCCTCGGGGGCGAGGGAGGGGCTGGAAGCGCAATGGCCGTGAGGCGGCCCTGCGGCGCCGCCGTGCCGGCAGAGTCGCCTCGGAGACAGGGTATCTCCCGCAGGCCTACGGCACCCAAGGGCTGTAAGATAAGAAATCGGAGGAAGGGGTTGGTCAGGTCCTGTTGGGAAGGGGCATCAGGGTTCAGAGCACCCTAACGCCCCCTCGTGGCGTGACCTGTTTCGTCTTCAGTCGTCCCCCCGCATCTCGGGCCCGTAAAGCGTAATGTGGTGCTTCGCGGGGTCGATCGCGGTGATGGCAATCGTGTGGGCTGCGTTCAGCAGGACGTACCCCGAACTGATGGAGGGTACGTACGAGCTCACGGCGTAGTACATGTTGACGGTGTAGCCGAACACGGCCGTCACGTTCTGGGGCAGGTAGATCACGATGTGTGCCGGCGCCTGCACGGTCACGGCGTCGTAGACACCGCCGCTCCATGAGGTGAAGCCGGGCTCGTAGGTCGTGTAGGTGAAGTTGGTCATGTTCACGGTCCAGCCGGCACCCGCAGGCAGACCCGTCTCAATGAAGGTGAACACCTCGTAGACCGGGTGGAACCACACGTTCAGAGTCAGCACGGTGTCGTTCGCAATGGTCGCGTGGTAGGTCCCTGCTGTCGTGATGGTGCCCGGCGGTACTGGCGCCACCGGCATGCCCAGGTTCGAGCAATGCTGCGTTCCCGTGGGTGTCACGAAGGCCGTGGTCGATGCCGCGCAGATGGCGTACCCATTCGGCACGCTGATCGTAGTGGTATAGTACTTGCCCACCGCGTTCGGCGAGAGCGACGTGTTGAGGTAATAGTTGCCTCCGTAGCCATACGTGCTAGTCGAGGCGTACGTGGGGGCTGGACCGAGAGTGCCTGCGCTCGAGACGTACTTCACGTTCAGGGTAGTGCCCGGAGGCAGCCCGTGCGCTGTGAGGTTCGCGGCACCGTTCCAGGCGAACGTCAGCGTGTCCGTGGGAGGCGACACCGCAGTCACGGTGAGGGTCGAGGGCAACGTCGACGAGACTAGCCCGTAGCCGTTGTAGTCCGTAGCCGCGGGTGGCTGCCCGATGTACGACTGCGTGACCACCTGCGGGGTGATGGTGTTCACGCCCCGAGGCAGCTGCAGGGTCTCGGTGGTACCGGCCGTCTGGTAGGAGCTGCTGGTGAAGCCGACAGTCATCTGCTGCGTGGCGGACGTGATCCCCGCGACCCCCGGAGTCCAGACCGAGTACTTGGGGAGGCCCGACTGGGTGAACGTCACGCCCGTGAACACGTTGTACTGTATCTTGAACCAGAACTGGTCCCCGCCGCCTCCGATCATCGGGTTGTAGTTGAGCGAGGCCGAGTTGATCCACGGGGCGAATCCCGGGATCACGTTCGACTGCCCTTGCCAGACGTAGAGCGAGAGAGCGTTGTAGATCATGGTCGCCAGGTCGTAGGTGATCTTCTGCTGGGTCAGCGAGGTCATGGACGTGGCCGCATCGCTCCAATAGACAGCCGCCGCGTAGGCGTATCCCTGGCACTGGGTCGTGATGACCTGGGTGTTGTGGGCCCAGTAGATCAGATCCTTCCAGGTGGTGCCCTCGTACGCGGTCAGGCAGCTGCCCGGGACCTCCGAGGCAGTGAGCTGCTCGGCCACCGAGTCGGTGTAGGTGAAGTCGCCGTCCGGTAGGACCTCGGCACCCAGATAGTCGATGGGCAGCGGGAAATCGGGCGCCCAGCCGAGGTTCCAGATCGCGAGCCCGCCGGCTCCCGGACCTCCGCCGCCGATTCCATCGGCGATCAGGTCGTCGAAGGTTAGCGTAGTGACCACATTGGCTGCTAGGCGGCCACCCGAGTCCGCGTCAATAAGGGCTGCCCAGTCGTAGAGCGCCGCGGTGAGGGACGTAGCGCCAGCCTCACTGTCCAGGGCAATGGGGCACGGCGAGCCGACCGTACAGGCCGAGAGGCCCGCATCGTAGTTCGGGCTGAGCGGGTTGTTGAGCTGCGCCCACCAATACGCCCAGGTGCCGTACTGCGCCGAGCATGCCGTGTACTCCGACGCCGAGCACGGGTTGGTCGCCGAGTCCGTTACGGGGTTCACGTTTCCGGGGAAGGTGACGTTGAGCGGGTAGTACCCGGCAACGCTTTGGGCGGTCCCAGGCGACCCACCCATCGTGTACGGGATAGGCCCGCCGGCGGCGATCTGGTAGACCAGTCCATCTTCCGTGTAAACCCCCGACGAAAACGCCGTCCCGAAGGGGAACGACTGAACGAAGAAATTCCGCGCGGCGATGTTGGTCAAGAAGAGGCCTCCAAAGGCCGGCGCTGGCCCGTTACCGTCATCCGTGTACTGGCCCGTGTTGAAGTCCAGGTTGAACGGGATGAAGAAGTCCGAGAGGCTCGCGGCCGAGTTGTAGTTCAGGATACCGGCGGCCTTGCCCTCGAGGAAGTAATTCGCGTCCGACTGGAGGAAGCCCGCGAAGTCGAGGTAGCCGGAGGTGTACTCGGAGTACGTGCCCGAAGCCGGGTCCGGAGAAGCCTCCTGGTAGATCACGCTGACGTTGTAAACGTACCCGCCATCATAGGGGATGCCGTTAGACTCGGGGTAACAGTACACCGTGTAGACCTTGATACCGTTAGCGCCCGAGCAAGCGGACGGCTGCGTGTAGTAAGGGTTCGCCGTAAGCAAGTAGCCGGCCGTGGTGGTCATGGTGCCGCTCGAGAACGGACCGCTGGTGGGGCCCGTCTCGCTCGCCATGCTGCAAACCATGCCCGTCTTCAAGCAGCTCGAGCCCGAGAGCATGTACGGCCCAGAACCCATCGCCTGAGTGCCGCCGCTGAAGGCGTAGTCGTACGGGTAGACATTGTATTCGTTCGCCCAGACACCGTCCCACGCCGTCACGTTGCAGTTTCCGGCACCGGACATTCCGGGGGTACAAGTTGACTGAGGCACGCCCGACGCGAGGCCCGTGAGATAACTCGCCCACGTGGGGTTCGTCGCGGCGTTCGTGCTAGTGTAAGCCGTGGTCGAGCCAGAGCCGGGGTAATTGGGCAGCACGCAGGTACCCATTCCCGAAGGAGGAGCGTACCACCCGGGGAGAGCGCCATCACCGTAGATGCTCGTCCAGTCGCAGGAGGTGATGCTCGCGCCGAGGTTGTCGGCGACGTAGTCATTGAAGTACGGCCAAGGAACTGCGCCCGCGTCGGCGATGAAGGTGATGCAACCGTCGCCGTGCACCAGGTCCATGGCCTTGGCAGGACAGTAGGTCGAGTCGTTGATCAGCATCGAGCTGAGGATGTCCGCCGGCGTGCTGTTGAGCGGGGCGTGGACCGGGCCCAATCCGGTCGGGTCCCAGAGTGGGTTACCTGCCGGCAGGAGCGCCTGACCGACAATCCAAGCCGGGGTGTAAACCTCAGGGTTGCTGTAGACCAGGTCCCGCGCGATGGAGTACATGACGTCCGTCGGCCAGACGGCCTGACCGTTGGCGAAGTGGGCGGCGGGGTCGATGACGTAGGTCCAGTATTCCGGCGAAGTTGTGGCACCGTTCGCGACCAGGTTGGTCCCGGCCGCGCCGGGGTAGTCCTGACCGCACTGCACCGTCCCCGGCACGCACGTCGCGACCACGGGGTCGAAGCTCGAGGTGCTGCTGCCTTGGTAGGCAACGAGCGTTTCGTAGAGGTTTTCAACGGGCTCGGAGCTGACGGTATCGTAGGCGATTGCCGGATCGATACCCAGCGCGCCCTCGGGCGCAATCTCGTTGACGTTTAAAGTCCCCTCGTGACCGTCGCCTTGGGGCGTAGGCTGCGAGGCTATCGCTGCCGTCGGCGATGCTACCGGCGCGCTTCCAGTCGGGCTCACGGGAGCGGCGCTCGTCGGCCCACTTGAAATCGAGGCCGTCGCCGCTGCCGCCGGATTGGCGACGTGGATCGCTTGCGCGGCCGCCGGCAGGGAAAACCCGATCACTGCCAGCAACGCCACCGCAATAACCCACCCGCGGGTCCCAGTTCGACTCCTACTCGTTCCACTATACTGACTACTCATGGCCCACCGCCGGGGCTGAGGGCTTGCCAGTATATAGTCTTTCGACGAAGCTGAGCCGGGTCCCGCCTTCCCCAAGCTTCCGCCGCGGCGCGGGAGCGCGCGCCTGGGCCGAGGTTCCTCGCGGTCGGCCGCCCTCCGGCCCTGCCACGCCGCATCGCATCTTTCCGAACCCGAAGGAACGGCCCCGGGTGGGGTGGAATCGCCGGGAAGACCGCCTCGGCGTTCTGGCGATACCGATCGGTCCTGGATGCGGCGGGCACGGGCGCACCCTCCGCTCCCACGCCGGCCGTCCGTGCGACGGAGCCGGCCTCATCCCCGTCCGCGGGAAGGACGGCTCCCCTCCTCCCCGGGCGGCCTGCGGGACGATCCGGCGGGTCGCCTGCCCCGCGTTCCCCCGGACCACCCCGAACGGAGGCTCGACCCGACCTAGCGGCGCTGGTGGGGCGGGGCTGCCGGCGACGTTCGACCCCGTCCGCGCCCGCGCGCGGACCACCGCGCAAGGGTCGCCCCGGCGTTCCGCCGCTACGCGTGGCCTGGGGGGGGTGGTGGATCGAGGGTCGTCGCCCTGCCGGAACGAAGACCGCTCTCTTCGCGCGTGCTCCCCGAGCCCGGTCGAGTCCGCCGCGATCGGCCGAGACTTCCCCCGGGTCAAGGACCTTGCTGGGAACGCCGCGACGTCCTCCTCGTCCAACTCGCGCAGCCACGCCTCGGAGAACCGTCGCTTGGTCCTCCCGAGGGTCGTGCGGGAGCGGGCCCTCGCAAGACCGCTCCGGCGAGAGAGGACGGAGGCGACCCCGAGCTCGCTCTCGGCCTGGGGGTATCCCACCGCATCACAGGCAACGGTCCGACCGGCTTCGCCGTCGGTTCCCACGGGAACCGCTCGGGCCGACCCCGACGAGGGGAGGCCCGGGCGACCCACCCGAGGTGGGCGGCTCCCTCCCCGAGGCTGGGCATCTCGAGATGGGTCGCCTCGAGCCGTCCGGTGAAGACCTCGAGCTCACGCCGACAGACCCGGTCGCAGGTCCGGTAGGCCGCGTGGCGGTCCTCGGCCGTCTCGAGGAGCGTTCCCCGCCATTTCGGCCCCCCCCGCTTCTTACGAAGGGGGCCTGCTCGCTCGACGACCGCTCGGGCGGCCGGAGCGGCTCAAGCCCAGGGAGGGCGCCGCGCTCCGTCGCCCTAGATCGAGGGTGTGAGGGACGCGCTGGCCACCCCCTCCGAGGGTAGGGAGGGCTCCGCCACGTCGGCCGGAGCCGGGGGCTCGGGGGGAGCCACGGTCGTCGCCGGTTCTCCCTCAGCCTCCGCCGAGGAGTAGAGATGGCACGCCACCATGTGCTCCGCGTCCACCCGGAACTCGGGCGGTCGCACCTCCTTGCAGACCGGCATCGCGTACGCGCACCGCGGATAGAACCGGCACCCGGGCGGCGGGCGGAGCAGGGTCGGGACCGAGCCCGGGATCGAGCCGAGCTCCTTTTCCGGCCGGTCGAACCGCGGGATGGCCGCGAGGAGTCCCTGACTGTACGGATGCAAGGGGCGGCGGAACAGCTCGGTGACGGAGGCCGACTCCACGATGAGCCCGGCGTACATCACGTTCACCCAGTCGCAGACCTCGGCCACCACGCCGAGGTCGTGGGTGATGAGGACGATCCCGGTGCCGACCCTCACCTTGAGGTCGCGCATCAGCTCGAGGATCTGGGCCTGGATCGTGACGTCGAGCGCCGTCGTCGGCTCGTCCGCGAGCAGGAGGGCCGGGTTGCAGGAGAGCGCCATCGCGATCATCACCCGCTGGAGCATTCCGCCCGAGAGCTCATGGGGAAAGCCCCGAGCGACCTGGACCGGATTGGCGATCCGGACTCCTTCGAGGAGCTCGACCGTCCTCCAGAACAGATCCTTGTTCAGAGCGCTCTGGGCCCGGCCGCGGAGTCCCCAGACGCTGAAGTAGAAGTGTCGCAGGTTGGAGAGGGTCATCTGGCTCCGGATCGCGCCGCGCCGCGCGCGCAGCGGCTTGCCCTCGGTCATCTCCTTGAGGTAGGTCTCGTTGAGCCTCTGCTGGAGCTGGAAGAGACGGCGACGGTGCCTAAGGTACGAGCGCTGCACGCTGCCAAGCTTGGTCCGGCGGAGCACCCTGAGCACCGCGCGACGGTGGTCCTTGGCGGGGTCGCGGTGCTGGAGCGTGTGGAACAGCTCGGTCCCGAGCGTCGGAAGCTGTAACGTCTCCGCGAACCGGACGCACGCCCGGCGCAGCTCGTCCGGCGGCGCGCCGACCGCGGCCAACAGGGTGTCGATCGGGGTGACCGGGGGCTTGTCGACGGGAGCCGCCTCGGAGGGGAGCGGCGAGGCCGACTCGGAGGGCTTTTCGTCGAACATGGACCTGGAGTCGAGCGGCCGGTTCGCGGCCAGCCTTCGGTCCCGTCGCTCCTCGGCGAAAAGGTTGCTGAATCCCCGCTCGGTGCGAGCAAGCCGGTCGGCCGCGAGGAGGCTGTCCACGATCTCGAGCCCGCGGTGGATCAGGATCGCCTCCCCGAGCTGGTTGGAGATCGAGAAGACGGGGTTCATCGCCTGCATCGGCTCCTGGAAGATCATCGCGATCCCCGCGCCCCGGACGGCCGACATCCGCTCGTTCGCCTCGCGAATCCGGCGGAACTTTCGGAGGATCTTCACGCGGTCCGAGCCCCGGATCCGCTTGAACCTCGCCTCGCGCTCGAGGCCCCACAAGAGGTTCGCTCCGCGAAAGACCACGGTTCCCGAGACGACGCGGCCCGGGTCCGCGACGAGACGGTCGATCGAGAACGCCGTGACGCTCTTACCGCACCCGGTCTCCCCCACGATGCCCGTCGTCTCCCCGCCCCGGACCGTGAGGTTGATCCCGTCGAGCGCCCTCACGACCCCCTCGTAGGTGAAGAAATACGTCTTGAGATCGCGCACGTCGAGCACGACCGGTCCTCTTCCCTTCGTCGGGGGCGCGCCACGCTCGGGTGAGGCCGCCGGGGCGCGGCCCGGCGCGGGGCGATACCGGCGCGAGCCCAGGGCGCGGTGCCCGAACGAGGGGCGCTGCCTCGGGGGCGTCGGTGGACGGGCGGCGTCGAGCGCGGCCACGGCGAAGCTACCTCAGCAACCGGGGGTCGAGCGCATCCCGAAGGCCGTCCGCAAGGAGGTTGACGCTGATGGCGAAGGCGAAGAGCGCGATGCCCGGAAACAGGAGCTGCCACCAGGGCAGCAAGCAACCTGCGGACGTGCCACAGGTTCCCAGGGCGCTGGGAAGGCCTCCTACGCCCAGGGCAGAGACGGCCCCCCACTCGGGGAACGCCCCGTCCGATTGAATTGGGAAGATGAGGCGGGCGAAACCGAGGTACTGAAGGCCCCCGATCAGCAGCGGCACCGTGCCGACGTCCAGGGAGAACTGGATGAAGATCGGCTGGACGCTGTTCGGGACGATATGCCGCACAAGGATCCGGCCCTTCGAGGCCCCGGAGGCACGGGCCGCTTCGACGTACTTCTGCTCCCGGACCACGAGGACCTGCCCGCGGACGATCCGTGCGTAGGTCGGCCACCAGACGACCGCGAAGGCGACGATCATGAGGAAGAGCGGGATGGTGCTGGTGCTCAATCCCGGGATCGAAGTTATCGTCGAACTGAGCGCCGAGACCACGACGACGACGAAGAGGATCGCCGGGATCGATAGGAAGATGTCCACGAGCCGCATCAAGACTTCGTCGAGGTACCCCCCGAGGAAGCCGGCCGCCGCGCCGACCACGAGCCCTATCACGGCGCCCATCCCGACGATCGTGAGGGCAAACGTGAGCGACCAGTCGGAGCCGCGTAGGAGGCTGGGATAAATATTGTAGACCGGGGAGGTGATGGCGATCCCCGTACTGAGGTCCCCCAGAGGCATCGGACCCGGCGAGAGCGTCTTCAGGTTGACGGTCGGACCGAGCATACCCCCGAATGAGGTGGGGGTCGAGCCATCGGCGACGGCGCCCGCGAACGGGGTCTTGTACCACAGGCCGCCGCACCAATTAGACGCGTTAGGCGGAGGTGTGATCTCGTACGTACAGACGGGGTTGCAGGCTTGGATGTCGGTGTCGTTGAACGGGCCATCGGGCGTGTAGTAGCTGTAATTGCTGTGGTAGACCCAGTAGCCGGACCCCGGATCCCCCGGACCGTAGTCGGAAAGGCAGTACGGCTCCATCGCGAACCAGTTGAGCGGTTGAGTGAAGGCGAACGCCGCGATCCCCCCAATCGCGAGCAGCACCCCCAGCCCGATCACCGCGAGGGTGTTCCGTCGGAAGAAGTACCACGTTCGCTTGAACTGGTCGAGCTTGGGGTGTCGGCGGCGGGGGGGACGCGAGGGCAGCCCTCCGACCGAGCCCGCGGGTTGGTCCGTCGACATCGGCCCACCTCACCCCAGCCTGACCCGAGGGTCCAGATAGGCATACAGTACGTCGACAATGATGTTCGCGAAGACGACCAGGTACGTGAAAAGAAGGGTCGAGCCGAAGATCAGACCGTAGTCGAGCGGCGTCTGGATGGAGAAGTTCAGCATCCGTCCGACCCCGTTGAGGTCGAACACCGTTTCGATCACCGGAAAGCCCCCGACGAAGAACGCGAACGTGAGCCCAAGGACGGTGATTGTTACGTTGAGCGAGTTGCGGCCGGCGTGGCGGCGCACGACCGTGCTCTCGCTTGCTCCCTTGGCGCGCGCCGTCCGGACGTAGTCGAGGTTCATCACCTCCAGCATGCTGTTGCGTACGAACCGAAGGAGCCCCGCGATCGCCCCGTACGCGATCACGAGCGCCGGGAGAAGCATCCTCAGCACCGTATCGACCGCGAGCCAGTACTGGTGATGGAGCATCGCGTCGACGGTCGGGAAGCCTGTGGGCGTGGATTTGATGCCGTCCGGCATCCACGTCGGAAAACCCTGCGTCGAGAGACGGCCAGCGTGAGTGTAACAGAAGGTGTGAAGCGGCCAGGAACCCATGACCTCGAAGTAGGCGCCTTCCCCCCCCGGGCACCACGGAGTATGGACCGTCAGGCCGCCGAAATGGATGATCACGATGATCACGGCGGTCGCGGTGAAACCTCCCAACAGGAACGCCGGCAGCGCGAAGCCCGAGAACGACACCACCCTCGCGACCTGGTCGATCGGTCGATTGCGGTTCACCGCGGCCAGGTTGCCGAGCGGGATCGAAATGCCGAGCACGATGAGAAGGGCCACGGCGGCGAGCTCGAGCGTGTACGGCAGCACGGCGCCCAGCGCCTGGACGACGGTAAGGCCCCTGATGAACGCAAGTGTGGCGGCCGCGGCGCTTCCGTTATCGACCTTCCCCCAATTAAAGGTCAGGCTATTGAACATGTAGATGGCCCACTGCGTATAGATCGGCCTATCGAGACCGAGCTTGTGGATGTCGGAGAGGTAGAGGGGATTCGGGCACTCGCCCGACTGGTTGATGTGGAGCCTGGTGCAGAGTACGGTGGGATTGTAGCCGGTACTCCCCTTCGGCGGGGGGCCGAACGAGGAGGTGAGCCGCTGCTGCATCGGCAGGGCGCTGATCAAGACGAAGGTGATGGTCATCACCCCTATGATCACGGGGAACAGGAGGCTGCACCGGCGAATGATGTAGATCGACATCCTCATGGCCGCCTCCCCCCAGGGCGCTGCTCCGCGCCCGGTCCCCCTGAGAGCGAATGGCCCTATATCCGTTCGACGGGGGAGGGGCTGGCCCGCGTCGGCGAACGGTCGTGGAGGGCGACCCGAACCCGAAGCCAAACGCCGGTGGTCGTTCCGCTTCTTGGACGGGCAGGTGCGGGCCGATTCCAGGGATTCCGACGGCTCCGCCCGCGCAGAAAGGTTCAAGCGGGAGCCGACCTACGCGACGGTGGCGCTCCCGTAGTCTAGTGGTCAAGGATAGAGGCCTCTCGAGCCTCTGACGCGGGTTCAAATCGGGTCGGCGCGGGCCGGCCGGGGGAACTCCCGCCGGGAGCACCTTGTTCACTGGGCCGGCGCTGGGTCCGGGTCGGGAGCGGTCCGGGGCCGCCGGTCGTCCCGGCGGGTCTAATATCCCCGCCCGGCGTGGTCAGGCCATGACGCCTCCCGTGAAGGCGCGCAGCGGCCACATCCTTCTCGATCCGCACCGCTCCTACCGCGACCTCGTGAGGGTCTACCCGGAGATCCACCGGCGGATCGTCGAGATGAACCGGCCGTTCGTGCGGGAGGCGGACCCGCTGCCGCCGGAGGTCCTCCTGGACGAGAACCTCCGGGACCTGAAGAGCAACCGCAAGCCGGTCGGTTACAACCGCCAGGACCCGTTCGGCCTCCGCCTGATCTTCCCCCTGGTCGACGAGCGTCGGGTCGAGCTGTACTTCACCAAGCCGGCACGTTGCCAGGAGGTCGTCCAGATCACCGAGCACGTTTCCTTGCTCCTGCGCCGACGGGGGATCCGGCACTCGGTCGAGTACGACCGGCTGTCGCTCGGCCCGCCCCGTCTACCCCCGCCCCAGGTCGGCATCGGCTCGTCCGGCGGGTTCGGCCGGAGCTGACCGGCCCGGTCGGCCGGACCTATCCCGGGGGACGGCGGAACGGCCAGACGCCCCCGGGGACCGGCGTGCCCGGCTCGCTGACGGCGATCCCCTGCTGCTGGAGGAGGCGCAGCGCCTCCCGCGCCTTCTCCAGGGCGGCGCGGTAGTCGGTCGCGCGGAGCTGGAGGGACTCGGTGAGGAGCCGCTTCGCCTCGGCCGCGTCCACCCCGCGCTCGTCGGCACGGGCGAGCGCCGTATCGAGCAGGTAGTGGAGCGTGGACAGCTCCCGGTGAAGCGACTTGCGGAGCCCAAGCTCCTCCTCGGCCTTCAGGACCACGGCGGCCGCGTCCAGGGGCCGGCCGCTGGACGCCAGCTCCTCCGCCTCCTTGAGGCGGTCCTTCACGGGGCCGACGCTGACGTGCAGGCCCCCCTCGGCGAAGGCGACCTCGCTCGCGAGGTCCTTGCGGCGCTTCGCCACCGCGCTCCGCACGGTCTCGGTCAGCGCGTCGCCCGCACGGCCGAGCAGCGTGCGGGCCTCGTCGGGCCGTCCGGCGTCGAGCGCGACGCGGGCCTCCCCGAAGCGTTGCATCACGGGCGTCGTGTCGACGCCGAGCCGCTCCCCGACCCACAATCGGTCGCGGAAGGCGGCCATCTCCTTGGCGACCGCCTCCCGCTCGCGGGCGCGGGCCGCCTCGAGCTCCCCCTTGAGCAGGCGGATCGCCTCGCCGAGGTCGCGCTGCTGCTTCAGGCGGTCCAGCTGGGCCTTGAGCTCGGTCCGTCGGGCGGCCTCGGCCGGGGCGTCCGTGCCCGCGGGGGCCGGCTCGGCGTCGAGCTCCCTCCAGCGGGCGTCCACGAGCACGGAGAAGAGGCGGCGGCTCGCCGAATCCGCCCGTGCGAGCGACGCTCGGACGCGGGCCCAGTTGCCGGCCCGGAAGGCGGCCTCCGCGTCGGCGACGGCCAGGTCCAACGGGTCGATCTCCGCGCCGACCCCCTCTGCCCGCACCGCCTCGACCTCGTGGCGGAGCTCGCCGAGCGGGACGCTGAACATCCGCTCGATCGCCCAGCGGGCCTGCTCGACGGTGTCGCGGGCGAGCTGGGCCGCCACGACGTAGTGGCCCGCGCCGGACTCGGCCCGGGCCTCCGCGAGGTGGGGGCTCGCCTCCGTCAGGTCCGCGCCGAGGGCGTTCGCCTCGGCGACGTGGCGGTCCGCCACCGCGAGCGCCTCCCGGGCGCGGCGGTAGCTGTCGCGCACCTCGCCGAGCGAGTCGAAGACCTCGATCGCCTGCTCGAGCACCCCGACGAAGTCGCCGCGCGCGAACGCGTCCTGCACCGCCTTGAGGCGGTCGCGGAGCTCGGTCGCGACGATCCCGTCCCCCGCGGCGCGCTCGATCGTCCGCTCGGTCGCTTCCAGCGCTCCCTGGGCGAGCCGTTGCTGCAGGTCCATGCGCTCGAGCTCGCTCTCGCTGCGCGAGGCGAGTTGCAGCGCCTCGACCGGGCGCCCTTCGTCCAGCGCCATCCGCGCCTGGAAGAGGAGGTTCTCGGCGATCGACGCGTTCCCGCCCGCCCGCCGGATCTGGGCGACGGCCGCCTGGAAGCCGGCGAGCGTCTTCGACACGCTCTGATACGTCGCCTGGATCAGCTCCCGCTCGACCGAGGCGCCGAGCTCGACGACCTTCGGGTACTGGCGGGCCTCGAGCGCGTGGTCGACCGCCTCGACCTGCGGGCGGACGGTCGCGACGTCCACATGGAGCAGCTCGGCCTCGGCGAGCGCGTCCCGGACGCGGCGCGCGACCCGCTCGGCCTGGTCGACGAACCCGCGGCTGGCGACGAGCTCCGCGCGGACCTCGTCCAGCAGCCCGGCCGCGCCGGTCGGCACGTCGAGCGCGACCCGCCGCCGGGCCTCGGCGACCTTGCTGAGGAGCGCCTCGGAAAGGACGCCGGCGGACTTGGCGACCTCGAGGTCCCGCTCCAGGGTCCTCAGGTGCTCGTCCAGGAGGGGCCGGACGATGGCGACCAGCTCCTCGTGGAGCTGGCGCGCCCCGTCCCGGGTCGCCTCCGGGGGCGCGGTCGCGGCCTCCGTGCGGAGGCCCTCGAGGCGGGCGGCGAACGGCTCCATCGGCACGTCGAGCCGCTGGCCGTCCTCCATGAGGAGGACGAGCTCCTGGAACCGCCGCTCGGTCTCGAGGCGGGCCTCGGCCCCGCTGAGCCGCTGCTCGATCCCCTCCAGGACCGCGAGCGCACGGTCGAACCCGAGCGAGCGCACCGCGGCGCGCACGTCGGCGACCGGGGCGTCGATCGGGCCGGGGTCGGCCCCGTCGGCCCGCAGGCGGGCGGCGAACGCCTCTGCGCGGGCGAGACGCGTGACGAGCCCCTGGGCGGCGCCCCGGCGCCGGACCGCCTCCTCCTCGAGGCGGCTCGCCTGGCGGTACGCCTCGAGGAACTGGCCGTCGCGGGAGAGGCGCTGGGCGGCCTCGAGCTCGGCGCGCATCGGGGCGAGGTCGAGGCCGATCGCCTCGAGCTCGACCAGCGAGAGCTTCGCGTGGGAGACCGCCTCCTCGCTGCGGAGGAGCTGCTGCTGCTGGGCCCGCGTGCGGATCTCCTGCGACGCCTTCGCCGCACGGACGAAGTCGCCCATGTTGAAGATCTGCTGGACCTCGTCGATCTGGCGTTGGACCTCCTCACCGGCTCCGCCCATCGCGGCGAGGACCCCGACCTCCTTTTCGAGCGCCTCCACCAGGCCGGAGGCGTGGGCGGCGAAGATCCCGTTGAAGTCGCGCTCGGCGCGGCGCAGGATCTCGAGCGCCCCGAGGAGGTCCTCCTTCACGCGGAGGGTCACGTCGGCGTCCGCGAGCTCCCGGTGGACGGGCGTCGCGAGCGCCGGCTCCTCGAGGTCGGCGAACGCCTTCTCCATCTCCTCGACCCGCCGGGCGACGAACGGTCCGGCCGCGGCGCGGAGCGCCACTTCCGAGCGGGCGAGCGTGTCGACCGCCCCCGTGAGGTCGCCGCGGTCGAGCTGGGCGCGCGCGTCGGAGAGATCCCGCTCGACGTCGGACGGGAGGAACCCCCGTTCGCGGGCGAACTCTCGCGCCTTGTCGAGCGCCGTCCAGCGCTCGAGGAAGAAGCCGACCGCGCTGGTCCCCAGGCTGCGCAATGCCGCCCGGAGCGCCTCGCGGGCGGGGTCGACCTCGGCACGCGCGAGGTACTGGCGCACCCGGCCAAGCTCGGCGTCGACGGTCGCGGAGGAGAACCCGACGCCCCGGAACCGCTCGATCATCTCCTCGAGCGTCGCGAGCTCGTCGCGCGTCGCGTCCAGGTCGGAGGTGAGCGCGCGGACTTTCTCCAGCGCCTCCTGGCTCGCCGCGAGCGCCTCCGAGTAGATCTTCAGACGGAGCGCCTCGCGGGCGCGGTTCATCGCGGCGAAGACCTCGCGCGGGTCGCGCCCCAGTCGGCGCGCGCTCGCGATGCGGGGGCGGACCTCGTCCAGGAGGCCGGCGACGACCGTGACGATCGGCTCCTCGGCCGCGCTCCGCGCCTCGGCGAGGACGCCGGCGATCTCCTCCGGCGGAGCCGCCGGCAGGCGGGCGAGGGCGGCCTCGACCGTCGTGCGGGCCGGCGCCGGGTCGATGCCGTAATCGGCCAGCCGGCCGAGAGAGACGCGCAGCCCCTCGACGGCCTGGGTCGCCTTGAGCCGGAGGGCGTCGGCGAGCTCTCGGCAGGCCGCCTCCAGCCGCGCCACGCTCGTCGGCCAGGCGTCCGCGGTCGCCTCCGCGTCGGCGGCGAGCGCGAGGTCGACCGGCTGGGTCGAAGCCCCGAGCTCCTCGGCTACGGCCTTTAGCTGGGTCGCGAGCCCCCGGCTGTGAACCCTCCGCTGGGCGACCTCCGGGAACTTCTCCGCGAGGAGCGTGGAGATCGAGGCGAGCGCCTCGCCGATCCGGTCGTCGCGCACCGCCGAGGCGGGGTCCGGGAGCGAGCGCTCGAGCTCGGCGAGGCGGGCCGGCGTGACCTCGGCCCACCGTGCCAGGTCGAGCGCCTGGGCCCGGGCGCGCTCGAGCTGGCCGGTCGCGGCCTGGCGCAGGCCGTCGTCGACGGACGCGAGGCGGGCGAGCGTTTCGGCCCAGCTGGCCTCGGCCGGCGGATGGGCGAGCGCGGCGAGTTCGCTGGCGAACGTGGGGGGGATCTCGACCCCGGAGGCCTTCAGGTGCTCCGCGAACTCCTCCGAACGGCGGCGGCGTCCCTCGATCGTGGCCGGGACCGTCGTCGCGAGCAGCTGGAGGACCGCGCGGGACTGCGACTCGAGCAGGTCCCAGTCCGTCCGCCGGACGAGCTCGCGCAGCTGCTCCTGCCGCTCGGCCATGCCGGGCGGCGAGATCCCGAGGCGCGCGAGCTGCGCGAGGCGCTCGTCGACGTCCTTCTGGATCGCCTCGGCGGCCTGGCGCTTCTTGCGCAGCGCCTCCGCCTTCTCCTGGAGGATCCTCGTCAGGCGAGACGAGGGCAGGGGCCCAAGGCCCCCCTGACCGGACGTCGCTCTCCCCCCCGACACCCGTGCCCTTCCCGACGGCCGGGCTCAGGGCTCGGACACCGCTTCGATGCTCGGCCCTCCTAATAAATGACGCGCGGGCAGGCCGCCAGGCTCCGGTGGGCCGGAGGCGATGCCGTTCCCTAGGCCCGGGTGATCCGTCGCTTGCCCATCGCGTCGAGGTACTGCACCTCGGCGCCCGGGGCGAGCCCGGCCTTGCTCTCGGCGTCGAGCGCGAGCTGGAACGTCTCGTACGTCTCGAGGTCCATCAGCTGGACCTCGCTCGCCGTGAGCGAGAGGACCTGGGCCTGGCGCTTGCCGATGACCGGGACCTGGACCTTGTGCTTGACCGGGAAGACCACGCTTCGCTTCGACCCGTCGAAGAGGCCCACGGCGTCGATCCTGGCCTTGGCCTCGCCGTGCTTCCCCGGTTTCGACATCTGGATGCTGAGGATGCGGCACGGCTCCTCGTCGATCAGGAGGTAGCGTCCCTCCTTGAGCTCGCGGACCTCCTGCTGCGTCCAGGCCATCGGCGCCTCGGGTAGGCGGGACGGTCCCAGTACCTTAACTCTTGCTGCGCAGGGAAGCTGGTGCGCCATCGCGGGGTGGCGTCACCTCGCTCCCCCCCGAAGGACCCGGCCTCGAGCCGGTGGGCGAACCTGTGGAGGACCCGCCCGTCCCTGGCCCTCCTAGGTGGTGGTCAACGAAGCAGGGTCGGAAGAGGGGTGGGCACGGGCGACGGGAGGATCGGAGATGGGCTTGCGCAGGGTTACCCATATGAGATGGGGTGTTCCGACCTTCATCCGACAGAACAGGTGGTCGATGCGCGGTAGGTACTTGCGAAAGTGCCACTGATTCAGCCCCCCCGCGCCGTAGAAGTAGTCCACCTTCAGCTCGACCAGCTCCCATAGCTTCCGCGGGTAGAGTGGGCCGCGCTTTGGGTTCCAGAGGAAGTTGAAGGCTTCCTCGGTGAAGAAGCGACGGTGAGTTGGGTCGCCGTACGCGGCGGTTCCGTTCGCGTGGGGAACGTCGAAATCGAGAATCCCGCCGGGTTTCAGGATTCGCCATACCTCGTCGAAGAACCTGAAGAAGAGGTCCTCTCCCGCCGTGTCGTCGCGAACGGGCAGGTGCTCGATGATCTCATGGGCGATGGCTCGGTCGAAAGAAGCCTGCTCAATGGGCCAAGGGAACTGAGAGACGTCGTGGACGATGGTCGCTCCGGGAAAGGGGTAGAAGTCCATTCCAACATCAGCGGCGGGGTCACGAACGTCTCCACAGCCGATATCTAAGGTCGGCATGCCCCCCGTCCTTCGGAACCGGGGTTCGATCCAAGCCCGTCACGTTCTCCTGGGAAGAGGATCATGGAGGGAGCCCGGCGCATGACGGGGCCTACCGCCGCAGCTACAAGAGTGTCCCCCTCAACGGTCCAATAGGATTCCTCCTCGCCGCCCGCAGGGTTCCTACGTGGCAAGGGGGTCTGGCCACCGGCAGAAGAGCCGACCGAGCCGGGGAATATGCCTCCGGACGGGCTGACCGATCGCGCACGCCACGCGTTCCGCCGGCCCGCTCGGATTGGACGGGCTCCCGCTTCGGCGAGGGTGCCCGAGGTCGCGCTCGGAAAGCCGCGCTGGACGGGACGACTTCTCGCGGCCGAGGCGACGGTGAGCCCCGTCGCCGCGGGCCCCGGGCGCTTCGTCGCCGGGGGAATCGACCGCGAAGGTCACCCATGTCACAGAATCCTCCACGCTTCATCGAAGAGACGAAAGAACGGACCGTGCTCGGCGACGTCGTCGAGGTGAGGGAGATGTCCCGACACACTACGGGGGCGGCACCGACACGGCTACCGTCCGGGATCGGCCGCGGGAACGGGACGCGATCGTGGACGGGCGAGGCCCCGGGATGCGGGTAGAAGTCCATCCCGACCTCGCCTCGGGGGGTTCCTGTGGAGCCCGCATGCCAAGTCGACCACCGGACCTTTCGCCCCGGTCAAGGACGAAATCGTCCGCATCGGATCTCCACCTGATGGTTCTCCCGCGCCAGGACCTGAGGCTCCCGCCCTGGCGTGGCGTACGGCTCGGTCAGAACCCTGCCCAGGCGCGCTCGTAGGCGACGCGACGACAGGATGGCCGCACCGAGGGCCTTACCGGCCTCGGCGAGGGTTTATTCCCGAGCGACCGCCTCCTGACCGGCGGCGGTCGAGGGGCCACCGGATGAGCGCAGACGCCGGCGAGCAGCAGTTCGCGTCGACCGAGTCGGCCATCCGCCGGCTCTGGTCGAGCCATGGCCTGCCCTCCCCGAGCGGGACCCTAGGTCGGGGCTCAGGTCCGGTCCTCCGTCAGCTCGTCGGCACCTACACCCCCGGCGACCCGCCTGTCATGGTCGCTCAAAGGGCGGTCGCCGCCGACGTCGACGCTCGGGCGAGCGTTCTCGCGGGCGGCCGGGCGTTCGCGACCCTTCGCCGCGAAGGCTGGCGGGGGGAGACCGCCGACCACGTCGTGGACCCTCTCCTAGAGGCGCTCGCGGTCTGGGCCGGGGGTGCGGGGGGAAAGCCGTACGATGCGGAGGCAAGGACCGCCGGCGTGCAGAGGATCGCGGACCACCTCGCTCGCCTCGAGGTGCTCGTCGTGCGGGACGGGCCGGTGCGCCTCTGCCCGACCTGCAAGGCCCCCCGCAGCCCGGAGCGGACGAACTACCACGAGGAGGTCGGCGACACGTTCCTCATCCGGTTCCCGCTCGAGGCGCAGGGCGACCTCCCGTCGGTGGACGCGCTCGCGTGGGTCGACGCGCCCTGGCGTCTCCTCGGGATGAGCGCGCTCCTGGTCAGTCCGGACCTTCCCTACGTGACGGTCGAGTACCGCCGCGGGGACGTCGTCGCTCGCCTGTTGGTCCTGCGCTCGTCGCTCGGGCGGCTGAAGAGCTGGCTCTCCGGCATCGAGTTCACGGTCGTCGACGAGCGGCCCGGCCGGGCGTTCGCCGGCCGCCGGTACACCTACCCGCTCCGGCACGAGTTCCCGGACGGCGCGTCGCTGCTCTCCCCGTCCGGGACGGTCCAGGCCGTCCCCGAGGTCGGCGACAGCGGGACCGGGGTCGTCCCCCTGGTGCCCGGGCACGGCGGCACCGACGCGCAGATCGCCGCGCGCCTCGGCCTCCAGGGCTGGCCTCTCCTCACCGTCGACGGCAAGCTCGACCTCACGCTGATGCACAAGTACTCAGGCCTCGACCTCGAGACCGCGAGCGAGTTCGTCGCCCGGGACCTGACGGAGGCGGGGAGCGTTCTAGCCCGCCTTCGGGTCCTTCGCGGCGTGCCGTACTGCGGGGTCTGCGGCCACCCGCTGGTCTGGTTCCCGGCCCGGTGCTGGTGCCTCGACCCCGGACGGCTCCCGCCCGAGCAGCTCGCCCGGTACTCCCGGATCCTCCCGCACGATCGACCGGTCCCCGAAATCGAGATCACGCCTTGGGCGGTCAGTGAGACGGTCACGACCGACGCGCCGGAGGCGGTGCGGCTGCTCGAGTGCGACCGTTGCTCGCGCCTGAACGCCCCGGACGGAGGGGCAAAGTGCCGGTGCGGCGGGAAGCGGAGAGTGGTCGGGCGGCGCCTCGTCCCGTCCGTGGCCGGGGCGTTCGCGGCCTGGGCGCGCAACGATCCGGTCCCGCCCGGCGATCCCGTCCGGCTGTACGTCGGAGAGCGCCGGCGGGCCCCGGCGGTCGTCCACCAGCTCGCGGCGATGGCCGCCGTGGAGGCCCCGGGGGCGGAGGTCTCCGCGACGGTCCTGCCGACGATCACCGACGTGGACCTGATCGGCCTGGTCCGGGACTGCGGGGCCGACGCCGTGCGCGCCGCGTTCGTCCGGACCGGCACGAGCGAAGGGCCCGGAGGCTCGTTCGTCGAGCGGTGCCACCAGGAGCGACATCGCCTCGCGCGGCTCGCGGAGCTCGCCGACGCGACCGCCCTCGCCTTGGAGCGGGCGAAGGCGCCGGTCGCGAGCCTTGCGGCGTTGTCGGGCGACCGCGAGCTCGAGCCGGAGGACCGGGCGCTCGTCGCCCGGTGGTCGGCGACCGAGGTCAGGGTCCTCTCGGCGTACGAGGAGCTGCGTCCGGCCGAGGCGCATCGACGTCTCGTCCGATTCCTCGAGATCGACCTCGCGCGCTATCGGGAGCTTGTCCGGTCCCGCGAGGCTTCCGGGGACGAGACCCCGTCCGCGCGCGCGGCGGCCCGCACCCTTGCCTCGGTGGTCGTCGCGATCGCCACCGCGCTCGCCCCGATCGCTCCGTTCACGGCAGAGTCGGTCGTGCGGAGGCTCCGGCCCGAGCCGCGGAGCCTGTTCGAGTCCGAGCCGTTCGACGTCGATCGGTCCCCCCCGGACGAGGATCTTGCCGAGGCGTGGGACCGCTGGCTCGCGGTCGTCCGGGCGGCCGACCGGTTCCGGGCCGACCGCCGGCTGGCCCCCCACACGACGCTCCCGACGGCGGCGGTCGTCGTTTCGGACGACCAGCTCGGAGACCGGCTGCGAGGGGACCGTTCGCTGATCGAGCGCCTGGCGGGGATCGGCCGTCTGGAGGTGGGCAGCCCGCGCTCCCCGTGGGAGGGTCGCCGCCGCCAGCTTGTCCCCGTCGAGAGCCAGATCCAGCGGGCCTATCCGTCCAGCTCCGCTCAGATCGTGCACCTGCTGCGCCGGATGCCCTCGAGGAAGCCGGGCGACCTGGCGAACCCCCAGGGCTTCACCGTGTTCGTCCAGGGCCAGCCCCACCAGATCACCCCGGAGATGCTCTCGGTCGTCGAGACGCTCCCGGAGCGGGTGGTGCCTACCCCGTTCGCGCTGGGCGAGATGTACGTCGAGGCCCCGGCCGGGAGCGGGGCCGGCGGGCCGGAGGCTCTTCTGGCGCTCTCGGCGGACGCCTCGTGGCTCGTCCGGCGAGTGGCCCGGAGACTCCGCGCGGTCGGGGCCGACGCGGCCCGGCCGCTCTCGGTCCGCGTGCTCGCGGTCGATCCCTTGGCCCAGGAGCTCCGCGAGAGGTGGGCGGCAATCGCCGCCGCCCTGGGGGTCTCGACGCTGACGATCGATGCCCCCTCGGGAGTCGAGACGGACCCTCCCACGCTCACCGGCCGGACGCGGCTCGGAGCCCGATGGTCCGTCGAGATCCCTGGCGTCGAGCGCCGGCCTGAGGGGATGCGAGCGCCGACGGCGCGGGCACCTCCTGGGTCGACTCGGCGGATGCCGGTGCGCCGGTCGGGGCCGCTCCTCGGGGGGTCCGAGGTCGACTACGCCGACGAACAAGTGATCCACCACGAGGAGGAGGTGCGGGCGCTCGGCGAGCAGCTCGACAAGCTGCTCGACGCGCCGTTGCTGGGGCCGGCGAAGGTCGCGCTCGCCTGGGGTGCCGGCTACAGTTCGGTCGACGAGTTCGCGGCCGCGTCGTTCGAGGAGCTCTCGACGTTGCCCGGCTTCGGCCGACCGGTCGCCTCACGGTTCTTCTCGAAGCTCGGGCGCCCGGTCCCTCCCCCGCCGCCCTGGGCGAGGCCGGCCGTCGCTCCGGGCGCGCCCCCGGCTCCGCCCGCTCCCTTGAGGGAACGCCCGGCGGCCCTCTCGGAAACCGCGCCCGAGGCGCCCGAGCAGGCGCCCGACCGTGGGGCACCTCCGGCCGAGGCAAGCCTGCCCACGACCGCTCCCGCAGCCTCGTCGCCACCCTCGCTCCCGCTTCCAACCCACGGGCCGCCCGAGCCGTCCTCCACGGCGACGGAGGGGTCCACCCCGCTCGAGCCTCCACCGACCGAGGTCACCGAGGCCGCGGAATCCGCCCCTCCGCCCGCTGAGACCGCCGAGTCGAGCGCTCCGCCCGCGATCGAGCCGCAGGTCCCTCCCGCGCCCCCGCCGGTCGGACCGCCCGAACCCGCACCGGCCCCCGAGATGCGGGCGGTCGCCCCTTCGGAGCCTCTCGCCGCCGATCGGACCGGGCCTGCGGTCTCGCCCATACCGGCCACCGCCCTTACCGAGGCCAATCCGGCGGAACCGCCTACGCCGGAGCCCCCCGAGTCGACCGCTCCGCCCGCGATCGAGCCGCAGACCCTTCCTGCGCCCTTGCCGGCCGGGCCCACGACGGCCTCCGAAACGCGGGCGACCGCTCTTACGGAACCTCTCGCCGCCGACACGACCGAGCCCGCTGTCGCGGCCTCGCCGGCGGCCGCTCCCCCAGAGACCAGCGCGGTGGAACCGACCGCGCCCGAGCTCCCCGAACCGACCTCGCCCGCCGCCGAACCGACGTCTCCCTCGGTCGCGCCGGTCCGGACGGTGCCGGTCGCTCCGAGCCCCGTCCCGACCCCGGCCCCCTCGTGGGCGCCCGCGGCTTCATCGCCTCCCCCGACAGCGCTTCCGCCCCTCGACGTGGCGCCCGTCCCCGGGTCCGCCGGACCGCCGTCGGAGACCCCGCCGGCCGGGGCGCCCCGGTCCGGCGGTCTCGAGGTCGAGGTCTCCGAGGTCCTGCTGCCGGCGCTCCAGCCGTTCCTCGACGCCACCGCCGCCGGCCACCGGGGGCTGGCGGTCGTCCGCGAGGGACCAGAGAGGATCCGCACGCTGGTCGGCCCGCGCCCGGTCGCCGTGTACTGGCTCAGCAACCTGACGCGAGAGCAGACCATCCGGCCAGCGGACCTGACCGGCCTCGGGGCACTCTTCCGCAAGGAGATCGAATCGAACGCGATCACCGCGATCTTCCTCGAGGGCGTCGAATACCTGACCCGGATCCACGGCACGACGTCCGTGATCGGGGTGCTCAAGGAGCTCGACCGCCTGGCTCGCGAGCACGACGCCCGGGCCTGGCTCCATCTCACGCCGGGGTTGCTCTCGGCCGCGGACCTAGAGCAGATCGTGCGGGACTTCGGTCCTCCGGCGCCGTCGACCGTCGACCTATCCACGAAGTGAGCCGCCCGCCCCTCCAACCCCTTCGCCGGGGCGAACGCCGCGAGGGTCGGGGGAAGGGCCGCGGCCGAAACACGCGAGAGTCGAGCCGATGCTACTTATGGGAGGGATGGACGTTTTCTTCGAGGATGCAGCGGCACGGTTCCCTCGCGGTGGGCCTCGCGATCGCTCTCGCGGCGGGTTCCGTCCTGGGGACGGGGACCGTCGGGGCCGGCTCGTGGGGTCGGGGGGAGACCGCGTACCCTGGCGCGATGGATCCCTCGACCGGTTTCTCGGCGAACATCAGCTGGAACGGGGTGGGGATCGGCCAGGCGAGCTCGGCGGCGACCGCGTTCGTGATCGGGCCGGGACAGTCCGCGAACGTCCAGTTCAACTTCACCCAGGTTCTAGGGGCCCCCCGGGTCACGAACGCTTCGCTCGTCCTGCTCTACCTGGGCCTGACGCTCTCCAGCGCGTCGATCCCCACGATGCCGCCCACACCGGCCGGGGGCTGGCAGATCAGCTGGACGTTCGGTTCGCTCATCTACCTGACCGAGGGGGTCTACCAGCTCGACGCGCAGCTCTCGGACGCTAACGGGAGCGTCCTGTTCCAGGAACCGTTCTACGTCGACGCGAGGGCGCCGTACGTCGTCGGCTCTGCCATCCTCGCGATGGCCATCGTCCTCGGGCTCGCGGAGATCCTCTGGATCCGCACGGTCCTCCGCTACCGGAAGTCCCGGCGAGGGAGGTACCGGTTCCGATGAACATCGCCGAGACGACCGCAGGCTCCGGTGCCGTGCTCGGCCTGGTCGTCGTCATCCTCCTGCAGCAGCTCGGCCTCCTGCCGCTCTCGCAGCTCCTGCCGGCGGTGATCCTCGTCCTGGTCGCCGTGGCCGTCGGGGCGGTCCTCTTCGGGGCGGTGGGCTGGTACGCGGACCACCACTGACCCGCCGACGCCCTTCCCGGGGCGCCGTCCCACGCGGCCGCTCCGCGCCGCCGGCTCTTCGCGCGCCCTCAGGACAGCTCGTCGCGTCCCCGGCGAGGCGCCGGCGCGACCCTAGCGCGCGTCGAGGCCGAGAGGCCGGAACGGTCCCGTATCTCGTCGGCCATCGCGGTCCAGAGGAACGGCCGGCGCCGGCCGCCCGGCAGGGTGAGGTGGTCGCGGATCGCCCGACGGAGCCGCAGCACGCTCGGGGAGGGATTCCCGGCCATGCGCGGGCGGGTGAACTGGGCGAACCAACGGTCGATGACGTTGGCCCCCGCCGGGCCGGACGGCACGAAGTGCAGGTAGAACCGGGGGTGCCGGACGAGCCACCGACGGACCTCCGGGTCCGACGGGGTCAGGCGGCTGTCGATCAGGAGATGGAGGTCGAGCCCCTTCGGCGTCTCGCGGTCGACCGCCTGCAGGAACGCGCGGAACTCGAGGCCGCGCCGTCGATCCTCGTACGACGAGATCGCCCTTCGCTCCTTCGAGCCCAGGTTCGAGGCCCGAGCACGCTCGTCGACGGCGAAGACCATCGCGCGTTCGGGTGGGTCGAGGTAGAGGCCGACAAAGTCGGTGACCTTGTCGACGAACCGCATCCCCGGGTTGGACCGAAAGGTCTCGGTGGGTCTGTGCGGCTCGATCCCGTGGGCCTTCCAGACCCGTTGCACCGTCGTCTTGCTGACACCGACCTCGCGGGCGAGGGTCCGCGCCGACCAAAACCTCCCGCCAGGAGCTCGGCGGCCGAGGGTGCTCCGGAGGATCACCTGGATCGTCGAGGTCGGGATCGACGGGGGACGGCCGGCGCGAGGCGCGTCCCGCTCGATCCCGGGGAGCCGCTGCATGAGGAACCGGCGCCGCCACCGGGCGACCGTCCCGGCGTCGGTGCCCAGCTCGGACGCGATCTCCCGGTCGGCGAGCCCGTCGGCCGCGCGAAGCACGATGTGGGCCCGTGCGGACACCCGAGGGACGGTCGCGGCCGAGCCGGCGAGGGCGGCCAGGCGGGCCCTTTCGCCCCGCAGCAAACGCACTTCCGGGGCCCGGCGCACGGGGCAGCGACACCACGCAATGTCATAACATGGCCTAGTTGCGGGTCTATAGGTAGCCTTATCCGCTCCTCGAAACTTCTACGTACGACGCGGACGCTCGGCCCACCACCTTAGAATTCCCGGGGGTCCGCGTTCCCCTCTTCAAGAGACCGATAGGCCGGCGACCTTGCCCGAGGCGCCGACCGCCTGGCAGCTTGCGGGAGGGCTGGGCCCTGCAGCTCGACGGGACGATCCGGGAAGCTGACCCCCGGCACGGCACGATCGGGCCCAGGGCATTACCGGACCCGCCCCTGCCAGCGGCGGGTCCCAGCGGAGGGGGACCGCAAGTTCAACAGTTTAACATGTGACCTCGGGATGTCGGAGCGGCGCCCCCGGTCCCACGGTCGGCGGGCCGGCGAAACCCTATCCGCCGCCGTCCTTCGCCTAGGGAACGCCGGTGAGCGAAACGATGGTTCCCGACCTCTCGGAGGACTGCGCTCCACCCGAGCCGACCGCCCCGGACCGGCCCGATCGACGCTCGCCTCAGCTCCTCGGCCCGCCCCTCAAGCTCCTCGAGTACCCGGCCGTGACGATCACGAATCGGCGGTTCTCGGGCTTCGACCTCGCCGAGTGGGACCGCTGCTACCTTGCTCCCCCGATGGTCTCCCTGCTCGACCGGCCTCCGCTCTCCGAGCGCGAGTTTGTCGAGGACGACAACCGCAGCGCGATCGACCCGACCCCGGCGGCGACGCTGGACGGCCAGCCGTTCTTCCTCTCGGTGAAGGGCATCGGCTCGGCGATCGACCCGTTCGCGCACCGACCCCTGGACCGGCCCCGGGCCGCGGAGCTGACGGACGACCTCGAGACCCGAACGCGCCTCAGCTCCCCCGTGTCCGAGCCGGGCGGCCTGATCACCGGAGAGCTCTGGCTCCGGGGCTCCCCGTACGGCGGGCAAGGGCTCCCCCATGCCCTGACCGCCCTGCGCGTCTCCGAGCGGGCCGACCTGACGGACCTCCGCGGCTTCCGGATCGCCCCCGTGGTGAAGGTCGCCCTCCTGCCGACCGACCTCGAGCGGCGGCTGCGCACGGTGTACTGGTACCGCCGCTACCGCGACCGGTTCGTCCAGGAGCTGCGGCTCGTCCCGTCCAACGTCCGCTTCTACTTCCACGGCCGCAAGACCGTGGGGAGCGACGTGGCGCACGTCTTCGACCTCTTCGGGATCGACACCCCCGGGAGGGCCCACCGATTCCAGACGAACTTCCTTCGGAGCGGCATCGCGCTCCTGACCCTTTTCGCACGGACGATGGAGTACGACCCCGGGAAGGACCGCTACGCCGGGCTCGACTTCTGGGACGTCTGGCTCGACAAGGACGCGGTGATCGCGCCGGACGGCACGGTCTACTTCGTGGACCTCGAGGGGATCGACACGATGCGCGTGGACGCGGTGGACGTAGCGGAGAAGCTGGACGACCAGATCTTCCGCTCGCTCTACGAGTTCATGTTCGCTTACGAGCAGATCGACACGGAGCGCTCCCGCCGCTTCGGCGCGGTGGGGAGCCGCCGCCGTCGCTTCGAGGCGCTGCTCGAGGAGGCCCTGCGCGACGACCCGTTCGTGCGCCTCCGGCCCGAGGGCCGAAGCGTCGTCCTGGGGCTGCGGGGCGACGGGCGGGACCAACGGTTAAATTACACGTTCCCGTTGGTCGACCACGCCCGTGACGAGCTGTAAGGACGTCTGCGGTTTCCTCGGTCAGGTGAGCGCCCGAACGGTCACGGCGCCGCTCGGGGAGGCCGACCTGAGCCGCCTCGCCGCGCTGGGCCTCATCCAGTTCGTCACGTCGGAGCAGTACCGCCAGATGGCGGCTGAGGTCAACGCGATCGCCTTGCGGCAGGCGGCGCTCGGGCAGGAGTCCGAGGAACGGTCGCTGGCGGCCTCGGAGCTGGGCCGCGACTACACCCGCGACCACTCGATCCTCTTCCACCTGCATGGGAAGGAGACCCAGGCCGCGGACCTCGAGCAGGAGGCGAAGGCCCGCGAGCAGCTCCAGGCGATCGACGCGGACCTGGCCCAGCGGGAGCAGGCGTTCAATGCGCTCCTTGCCGAGCGCGCGCTGTTCGACGGGCTGACCCCCATGGGCGACCGTAGCGTCGGGCTCACGGCCGCCGGGGCCATCGCCCTGAGGGACCTCACCGTGAGGCTCTACCGGTACGCGGACACCGACTTCGAGGCCTACGTCGCCCAGGCCCAGCGGATCGACCAGGAGCTGGATTCGCTCGCCACGGGCGGGGCGAACTACTTCGCCGGCCTCTCGGGCCCGCTGGCGAGCGCGGACCGCGCCTACCTCTGGGCGATCGGCATCGGCCTGGCGAAGTCGCAGCCGGACCTGGCCACCGGCGTCCCACGCTTCCTCGAGGCCTACCGCGCGACCGGACCGCTCTCGAGCAACCCGGAGAACCGGCTGATGGCGAGCGAGATCCTGGTCGCCGTCCCCCGGCCCCTTCCGGAGGCGATCCCCGCCCTGACCCAGCTCGTGCGGGACGTCCGCAAGATCCACGTCCCCGAAGCTTCGGCGCTCGGGGTCGCGTCGATCGTGCTGTTCGGCCAGCGCGCGGACGGCTCGTTCGCCACCGAGAACGTCCAGCAGTTCCTCCGTACCACGAAGTCGTACGAGTCGGCCGCCCTGCTCGGGATCGTCAACGCCCCGGCCGACGCCCTGGCCGCGAGGTTCGCCGCCCTGCGGTCCCTCTTCTCCGGCTGGGGGTACGACTACTCCGAGGACACGGAACTCTCGGCGGCGTACCTCGCGGTCTCGGATTTCGACCCCGACCGGACGAGCGCGAAGCTCGCCATCATCGCCCGCGGCCTCACGGCGTACCTGCAGTACCCGCTGGTCGCCGCCTCCATCCTGGCCTCGATCCCGACGCTCGAGGCGAACGAGACCCTCAACGTGGTCGAGAAGGCCTACGCGATCGTGGGCCGGAGGGCGAGCGGCCTCCGGCAGGCGGAGCTGATCTGCCTGGCCGTCCGGATGATCCACGGGATCCGCAACGAGCTGGTCGGGGCCCTGGACGCGACGGCGGCCGTCGCACCCGGCGGGCCGTCCGCGGTCGGTTACGGTTACGGGCCCCGTTGGTTCTTCTTGCCGGTCGTGATCGTGCACGGCGGCTACTACTCGACGTACGGCGGGATCAGCGGCGTCCACCCCGGGCACGTCCACGGGATGCCGACGGGGTTCGGCGGCGCGGGCGTCGGGTGATGCTCGCCCGGCTCGCCGTCGTCGCGCTCCTTCTCCTGCTCGCCCCGGCCTCCGGGGCCCCGAGCGCGCATTACGTTCCCCAGGTCGGCGACGCGTTCACGTTTTACGAGACGATCGCGGTCAGCGGAGGCACCGGCAACTACAGCGGCTACACCGAGACGGACGCGATCAACGGGACCCTCAACGTCACCTCCGTGCTGCCGAGCGGTACCGAGACCGCGACGTACGACGACCAGGGGCACTACTGGAATAGCACCGGAGCGAACTTCCCCTGGACGTCGAGCGGGAGCTTCACGTTCTCGGCCCGGACGTTCGACTACGTGACCGGGACGGACAACCAGACCGGCTACGAAGGCTCCGAGGTCTGGTTCTACATGAACGACTCGCTCTCGGTCGGCTCGGCGATCGCTCCGCTGGAGACGCCGATGACGGTCGAGTCGCACGATGCGAGCTACACCCTCGGGGCCGGAAGGTACGTCACGACGATCTACGCCGACGGGACCGGTACCTACGTCCGGGACGACGACTACGGGGTCTTCCCCGCCACCTACGATTGGCAGGCCTACTTCGACCCTTCCACCGGCTACATCGTCGGCTACACCTACACCGAGCTCGACGCGGACAGCCACGGCAACGGGTTCGTCTACACCGACACGCTGGCGGTCACGAAGACGACGAACTACGCGCTGACCCCCGCGTCGGCGCCATCGACCTATCCGGTGACGTTCACGGAGACCGGCCTGAGCTCGGGGACGGGCTGGACGGTGACGTTCAACGGCGCGCCGGAGAGCGGGACGGGCAGCACGATCAGCTTCCTCGGGGTCCCCAACGGGACGTACCTCTTCGGCGTGAGCTCGCCCGCGGGCTCCGCGGGCCCGGCGGTCGGCTTCGTCACAGTGGACGGGACCGGCCCCGGGGTCGCGGTCACCTTCGCCACAAGCTCCTCCTCCGCGGCCACCGAGTCGTGGCTGCTCTACGCCGTCCTCGCGATCATCGTGGTGATCGTCGTCGTGGTGATCGCGGTCGCCGCCGCGCGCCGATCGCGGCGGGGGCCGCCGCTGCCCCGGCACTCGGCCGGCGGCGTCCCTCGGTATGAGGCGCCTCCCCGCGGCCCGGCCCCCCCGCCGATCTCCCTCGCTCCGGGCGACCAGCCCCGGATCCAGCAGGTCGTGGTCAAGGAGGTCGTGAAGGTGAACTGCCGCTACTGCGGCTCGCTCATCGACTCGACCGCGGAGAAGTGCCCGTTCTGCGGGGCTACGAGGACGTAGGCGCGGGACCGGCGAACGGGCCGATCGATCCACCGAGGGGCCGGGACGGGGACCGTCCGTACAGGAAGAGACGGCCGGTGGCCCGCATGCCCGCCCGCTCGGCGATCGCCCGGGACGGGCCGTTGCGCTCGGAGATCTCCGAGAGCGCGAGCCGGGCCCCTGCCTGCCAGGCGTAGGTCAGGCGAGCGAACGCGAGGTCGGTCCCGATCCCGAGCCGGCGGAAACCGGGCCTTACGGTCAGGCCATGGAGCCGGGCGTGCGGCCCGACCACGAGCACCCACGCCACCCCGGCGAGGCTGCCGTCCACCTCCGCCCCCAAGCCGCGCTCGCCTTCCTCCGAGGCGATAGCGAGCCACCGCTCGGCGGAGCTGCCGTAGACCTCCTCGAGGAGCGCCGCCGCCCTCGGGAGGTCGGACGGTGCGAGGAGGCGCACGGGATGCCGGAACCGGTGCAGGGGCTCGGCCGCCAGCCGCGCGACGTGGATCCCATAGACCTCTCGGGCCCGGCCCAGGTCGACCTCGGAGTAGACGGCGGCCTCGCTCGGCTCGCCCGCCAGCGTCTCGACGACCGGCCTCGACCGTGCGAACACCGACGCCATCCGCTCCACCGGGTCGGTAAGGCCGAGGCCGACGATCCGGTCGCGTTGCCTCGCGACGACCGCCCTTCCGCCCGCGCGGATCGTCTCCCGGGCGAACCCCAGTAGGAACGGATTGAACCAGTCGGAGAGGTCGACCCCGTCGAGCTGGGTCGCGACCTCGGCCAGGTCCAGGACGAACGAAGAGATCGGTTCGGCGGGGGGCTCGTCCACGCCGCGCATCGGGACCTCGGGCGCCCCGAGGCCCCGCGAGCGATAAGCCGGACGAACGGTCCTCCGTTCGTGGGGTCGGGGGTCGGCCGCGGGTTCCTCCCAGGACCAAGATTGATAGCGAGGACGAGGGCTGGTAGCCGGGATGGGAGCGCCTCCATCGTATCCCGGACCGTATGTACCGGTCCGACCGCGCCGCGGCGGCCTGCGCTGGGCCGTGGTCGGGGTCGGGGTCGTGGTCATCGTGGTAGGCGTGGTGCTCCTGTTCGTCACGCTCTACCCGAGCGCGTTCGGTCTGTCCTACCGCTCCGTCTTCCCGTTTGGGGGAGGCCTCCTCGGCATCTTCCTCGTCCTGTGGGGAATCCTTCTCCTGGTGCGTGTCGCGTGGTGGACGAGCCGCCGACGGGCCTACGGCTCGCTCGGCCCCGGCGGGCGACGCTTCGACCCTGCGATCATGGCGGCGCGCCAGCGGTACGCCCGCGGCGAAATCACCCGGGAGCAGTTCGAGCAGATCGTCACCGACCTACGTCAACCCCCGGGCCCCCTACCGTAGGCAAGGACCTACCACGGGACCTCCCCCGGTCGCCGGCCGCGGCACGTCCCACTGCCGGATTCACGGAACGCTTATCGTTCCCACCGCGGTCGTCGGAGTCGATAGGTGGATTCCTTGGCGAGCGGACAGCACGGGAAGTCTCCACGACGCGAGGAGGAGAGGGTGCTCCGTCGGCTCGTGAAGGCCGGCTGCGGCGAGGGCGAGCTTCGCCTCATCGTCTCTCAATTCGGCCAGGAGTTCGCCGACGGCGAGGCACGGGAGAGCAAGCTCGCGGAGGTCGCGGACTTCGCCACCGCGATCGGCGGCCCGGCGGCCCGGGATTACTTCCGGGCGATCGGGGAAACGAAGGCGGTCGCGGAGCTCACGGACGGACGGGTCCTCGCGTTCGCGCGGTCGATCGACCGACACACCGCCGAGTGGTACTTCTGGGCGATCTGGGGAACGGGGTCGGTCCGGGAGCTCACGGACGAGAAGGTCCTCAAGGCGGTCGAGTTCTTCCGGTCCATCGACAGCCCGGCCACCGTGGAGTACTTCCTCGCGATCCGCGAGACCAAGGCGGCCAAGGAGCTCACGGACGAGAGGGTCCTCGCCTTCGCTCGAGCGATCGGCAGCGACGCTGCGGTGGAGTACTTCGGAGCCTGCTGGGAGACCAAGGCGGTCCCGGAGCTCACGGGCGACAGGGTCCTTGGCCTCGCCCGCGACCTCGGTAACGAGGCCGCCCAAGAGTACTTCCGGGCGATCCGGGAGACCAAGGCCGTGACCGAGCTGACCGACGTGAAGGTGTTAGGCGTGGCCCAGACCCTCGGAAGCCGGTCCGCCACGGAGTACTTCCGGGCGATCCGGGAGACCAAGGCGGCCTCGGAGCTCACGGACGAGAAGGTCCTCCTCTTTGCCGAGCTCCTTGGCAAAGGCCCGGCCCGGGAGTACTTCCGGGCGATCGCGAGCACGAAGGCGGTCGCCGAGCTCACGGGGGAAGGCCTGCTCAGCGCCTCGGCCGTCATCCGCTCGATCGGCGCGGAGGCCGCCCTGGACTACTTCCTCGCCGTGGCCGCGTCGGGGGTCGTCCCTCCGCCGCAGGGGACCGCGGTGGGGGGGGCTAGCTCCTCCCGGGCGGGGGGCGTCCCCGTGCTGACGCTTCTCGACATCCCCGCGTACGGACGCTACCGGCCGGTCGGGTTGCTCGGGGTGAGCGCCTTCTTCTGGTGGTATGTCTGGCAGTTCGCCCACTTCTCGCTCGGCGCAATCCGCGGCGTGGAAGGGGTCTCGCTCGCCTTCGGCGTATGGGTCGCGGTTCTCGCGGGAGCCTATGTCCTCCTCGGTTCGCTCTTGGAGCGGTCCACGGAGCAGTTCCTGCAGCGACGCCGGCGCCTGCTCAACGAACACGGCATCCGCTGGCACGACTGCCTCGAGAGCGACCGGCGATGCGAGCTCTGTTGGGGCTCGGGGCCCGCGCACGCGGACCAGCGGTACGACTACGGGCGGTTCTGCCGCTGCCCGGCGTGCTAGGGCGGGCCGGTCGGCACTGAGGTTCGGGACGCGGCTTCACCGCGCTCGACTCAGGAGTTAAAATCTCCGAAGGACTCGCGGGGGCCCGAGACGCGGAGATGGACGACGCGTGCTACATCTGCCGAAGAACGCAGACGGACCTCGACCATCTCAACGAGGAGATCCGCGCGAGGGTCTACCTTGCGTACTTCAGCAACTCGCGCGGCCAGATCGACGAGCAGCGGAGGAGAATCACGTTCCTCCAGCGGCTCAAGGACGAGGAGAGCGCGGACCCGCACTTCCGGATCAGCGCGCCTCAGGTCTTCGGCGACCCGATGGCCTACAAGAAGCTCATGCCCTGGATCGACACGCTCATGGAGATCGCCAGCCCCGGCGGGAAGCGTGCCGAGGTCCAGGGGACGATCGGGGAGCTGGTCGATGCCCTTCTGGTCCAGGAACGGCGCAACATCGCCAGGATGGAGGAGGGGCTGAACCACATCCGGGGCGGATTCGCGACGGGAGGGAAATCCCCCCTCACCCTGGTGCCGGTGACCCGTTCGTTCCCGGTCGAGTGGACCGTGGACGGCCAGCTCGTCGCCTGGCATGCCGGAGCGGCGAGCGACCGGGAACCGCTCCAGCGACCTCCTGGGGAAGCGAGGAGCACGGTCGAGGTCCATCTCCACATCTGTTCGGTCTGCCAGAAGCTGGTGGGCGGGGCATAGCGGGCCGCGAGCTCCTCAAGAGGTCCTGCGCTCGCCGACGCCGGTCGCGGGGTGGGTCCGCGAGAAGGGCGGCGTTCGCGCCCGAAAAGTGGTCGCCCACCGGAGGTCCGACGAACCGCCCGTCAAGCTTGGAAAAGGCAACGGTCATAACCTCGTAACCCCAAGCCCCCGCGACCCGCTGGCTCGGGGGGAGTGGGTTCATGACGGGAATTCTGGGATGCCCCACGTGTGACACCGGAGCCGTTGCCTGGGTGATTGCAGCCACCGCGCTGGTCATGATCATGACCCCGGGGCTGGGGTTCTTCTACGGCGGCCTCGTCCGGAGGAAGAACCTCGTCTCGACGATCGTCCAGTGCATGGCCATCTTCGCGGTCGTGAGCCTCGCGTGGGCCCTCTGGGGCTACACGATGGCGTTCGGCCCGTCCGTCTGGGGCGGGTTCATCGGGAACTTCCAGTTCTTCGGGCTCAACGGGGTCGGCACGGCCGCCAACACGACGTATTCCTCCCTCATCCCCGCCCTCCTGTTCTTCGCCTTCCAGCTCAAGTTCGCGGCGATCACCCCGGCGCTGATCATCGGCGCGTTCGCCGGCCGGATCCGGTTCAAGGCGCTCCTCATCTTCATCCTGGCCTGGGTCACGTTCATCTACTTCCCGGTCGCCCACTGGATCTGGGGGGGCGGCGGATGGTTGCACGTCCTGGGCGCCGAGGACTTCGCGGGCGGGATGGTGGTCCATACCACCGCCGGGGTCAGTGCGCTCGCGGCTGCGCTCGTCATCGGGCGCGGCGTGGACTTCGGCAAGGAGAGCCGCCCGAACAACGTGCCGTACGTGATCCTCGGGACCGCGATCCTCTGGTTCGGCTGGTTCGGGTTCAACGCCGGTAGTGCTCTCGCGGCCGACGGCGTGGCCGTCAACGCGCTCGTCACGACGAACCTCGCGGCGGCCGCCGCGGGCGTGAGTTGGATGCTGATCGACTGGTTCCGAAAGGGCAAGCCGTCCGCCGTCGGCATGTGTGTCGGGTTCGTCTGCGGTCTCGCCGCCGTGACCCCCGCCGCGGGGTTCGTAGGCCCGGCGCTCGCGATGGTGATCGGGGTGGTCGCGGGGGTCGGGTGCAACTTCGTGGCGAACTGGAGGGCGCGGACGAAGCTCGACGACTCGTTGGACGTGTTCGCCTGCCATGGCGTGGGCGGCATGTGGGGAACGGTGGCGACCGGGCTGTTCGCGTCGGCGGCGATCTCGGGCTCGAACGGGCTGATCTACGGCAACCCCCACTTCGCCCTGGTCCAGATGTTCGCCGTGGCCGTCGTGGCGACCTTCTCGTTCGTGGGGACGTTCGTGCTCCTCCACGTGATCAATTTCTTCACGCCTCTGCGCGCGAGCGCCGAAGAGGAGAAGGCGGGCCTGGACGAGGTCCACTTCGGAGAGGAAGCGTACTACCCGGCCTCGGAGTGAGGGACCGCGGTCGAGCCCGGACGCCCTGCGCCCACCCGTGGACGAGCGGAGGGCGGGGCCCTAAGGCCCTGGCGAGGCGGCCTCAATCCCCGTAGGCGAGCTCGCCGTGGAGCTCCTGGTCGAGCCCGGAGAGCTCGACCTCCTTCGGCACTCGGACGCCCATGAGCCGGTCGATCCCGAAGAGGATGAGATACGTCACCGTGAACGCGAACGCCGCGGCGAAGGCGACGGCCGCGAGCTCCTTCCCGAGGAACACGGAGCCGCCGAAGTAGAGGCCGTTGGCCCCCCCCGGGTTGATCGCGAGGGAGCCGAACACCCCGAGGAGCCCGATCCCAAGGATCCCGCCGACCCCGTGCACGCCCCAGACGTCCAGCGCATCGTCCCAGTGCCGCCGGTTCTTGAAGGCGATCGCCAAGTAGCACACGATCCCCGCGGCCAGGCCGCACAGCATCGCGGCCGCGGGAGAGACGTATCCGGCCGCCGGGGTGATGACGACGAGCCCGGCCAGGCCGCCGGTGAGGAACCCGATGAACTTCGGCTTCCCTTCGAGCGTCCAGTCCATCATCATCCAGACGAAGCTGGCGATCCCTCCTGCGATCGCCGTGTTGAGGAACGCCACGACGGCGATGTTGTCCACCGCGAACGCGTTCCCCGCCGTGAAACCGAACCACCCGAACCAAAGGATCGCCATCCCGACGCCGGCCATGTAGAGGTTCTGGGGTTTGTCGCGGATGTACCGGCTTCCCAGGTAAAGGACGGACGCGAGGGCGCTCATCCCCGCGATCGCGTGGACGACGATCCCTCCACCGAAGTCCAGCACCCCCCAACGTTCGAGGAGGCCTCCGCCCCAGACCATGTGCGCGATCGGGTAGTAGATGAACAGCTGCCAGCAGACCAGGAAGACGAGGTAGGCGCTGAACTTCACGCGGTTGGTGAACGCCCCGGTGATCAGCGGGGGCGTGATGATCACCACCATCATCTCGTAGGCGAAGAAGACGTAGAGAGGGATCCCTAAGCCAGGGATCCCTGAGCTCACCGGCGAGGCGGTGCCCGAGGAGACGTTCAGGAGGAACGCCTGGTGGAGGTTGCCGATGACCCCGTAGAAGTCCCCGCTGAAGCAGAGGGAGTAGCCGACGGACACCCAGAGCAGCGTCGTCACGCCCAGCGCGGCGAAGCTCTGCATCATGATGGAGATGGAGTTCTTCTGGCCGACGAGCCCGGCGTAGAAGAACGCCAGGCCCGGGGTCATGAACATCACGAGCGCGGTCGCGATCAGCATGAAGAGCTCGCTCGTCGGGTCGAACGCCGTCATCGAACCCACTCCCGGACGGGCCGCGACGGGAGGACGCGTTCTTTAGGCTGAGGCTAGAGAATGCGTGGCAAGGGGACGCGGGCCCCAGCGGGGCGTGACGAGGGCTCGTCGGCGAACCCGTGCCCCGGCTCCCGAGGCCGGGTGGGACGCGCGCTTCTCCATCCCCCGGGCGCATCCGTGAGCGCGGCCGCGCCGGTGGGGTCCATGCCTCGATCTGCGGATGTCCGGGCCAGTCCTCGCCATGGCGACCTTCGCGGGTCTCCGCGGGCCGAGCTGCTCGGGCGGTCGGTCAGTGGACCTGTTCCCTTATCTCCCCACGGCCGGCTTGCCCATCGTCCGCCGGGCCGGAGCCGGTCCGCCGGACGGCGAAGGTCGATCACCGGCCGGGGGACCGTACGACCGCATCAGCTACCGTCTTCCTCTTCGACCTCGCCCTGCTCCTCGTCGCTGCCTTTCTCGCCGGCGAGCTCGCGAGGCACTTCGGGCAGCTCGCCCTGGTCGGACAACTTCTGGTCGGGGTCGTCCTCGGCCCGAGCCTGCTCGCGCCGTACGACGGTCTCTCCTCGCTCGGGCCCGAGCTCAGCGCCATCCAGCTCCTCGGGACGGTCTTCATCGTGTTCATCGCGGGTCTGTACGTCGCCCCCGGAGCGATCACGCGGATGGGGGCCCCTGCGGCGGTCCTCGGCATCGCGATCTTCGTCGTTCCGTTCTCGATCACCAGCGTCGTGGCGCGGCTCCTGCTCCCGCATGCCAGCGGCCTCCTCCCGCTCTTCCTCGGCCTGACGATCTCGATCACCGCGCTCCCCGTCATGGGGGTCATGCTCGCCGAGTTCGAGCTGCTGCGGGCGCGGATCGGGATCCTTCTGATGAACGCCGCGCTCGTCAACGAGCTGCTCTCCTTCACCGTCTTCGCCGTACTCCTGCGCCTCACCGGAGGCGGGGTCGGGGTGGGGAAGGACGTCTCGGCCATCGCGTTCGCCGCGCTCAGCCTGGCCGTCTTCCTCGGAGTCGTCCTGGGCATCCACCAGCTCCTCGGCTCGCTCGACCGCACGGGATGGTGGGAGGGCGCCCGGCGGCGCGCGGCGCGCGGGCTTCGGACGAGGGAGGCCGGGCTCGCCCTCGTGATGATCTGCGCGATCGGGGGATCGCTCTTCTCGCAGTCCCTGGGCCTGACCTTCATCGTCGGCGCGTTCTACGCGGGGGTCCTCGTCTCGCAGGGATTCTCCGGCCTCGACACGCACTGGGCGGTCACCCGGGTCTTCGACGCCATCACCTGGGGGTTCTTCCTCCCGCTGTTCTTCGCCTTCGTCGGGGTGGAGATGGACCTCCACCTCCTCGCCAGCACGACCGCGATCCTGTTGCTCGTCGTGCTCACCGGCACGGCGATCGCCACGAAGGTCGGCTCCGGTTACTCGGTCGCCCGGCTCTTTGGCTGGTCCTCCTCGGACTCGCTCGCCATCGGCCATCTCACCAGCAGCCGTGGGGCGGTCGGACTCGCGATGGCCGTCGTCCTGCTCTCCGACGGCGTCTTCTCGGCACAGATGTTCACGGTCGTCGCGGCGGTCGGGTTGATGGCGACCCTCGTCGCCCCGATGGCGGCCAGCCGGTTCTTGCGGGAGAGCCGCGGGGGGCCGGAGCGCGTGGCTCAACGGCCCGAGCCTTCGGGGCCGACCGGCTCGCGGACCGAAGGCTAGTGCCGTGTCTAGTGGAGAAGTTCGAGGTTTCTGACCTCTAGCGCAAGTACTTTCCCGGGGGAGGTGATGACCCTCTCCCGATGTTGCGCGTTCGCCCGCTCTCGGACGAGGAAGGCCAGGCTC